>Ga0209780_1000365_pt1 | contig 23169 bp, 19 predicted proteins | sample WorMetexBAHAMAS2_FD_187384 | JGI IMG/M metagenome (GOLD analysis project Ga0209780, IMG submission 187384) | Marine gutless worms symbiont microbial communities from Max Planck institute for Marine Microbiology, Germany - Inanidrilus exumae... | ecosystem: Host-associated > Annelida > Digestive...
AGGGCCAATTGCTTTCGGTCTTGGCCGTATCGGAATGCCATATCGTTCTCCTTGATTTTACAACCTATATATCACCTATCGATACGGTTATTCAGTAGTAATTGGTACATAATTATGACACAGTCTGAAAGGCCGGAATGACGCAAAATTCATTGATAGCGAGGATATAATTTTCTATTTTTTTTACCGGCCAACCGGCTAACCGGCCTACGGGCTAACGGCCAACGAAGCTTCCTTCGTGCGCTTCGTGACCTTCGTGGTAAAAACTCGTCCTACCGTTCAGATCTAAGCTTCTGAAGTATCCATCCGTTTCAGCCAGAAAAACAACCCCACCCCGGCGACGATCATGCCGGCACAGAGCACCTGGCCCATGGATAAAAAAAGGAGCACAGGCCCCAGATGCGCATCAGGCTCTCGAAAGAATTCAATAAAAAACCTCACCGTACCGTAGCCGATGAGAAAAAACGCCAGCATGGCCCCTTCCGGAAGACGGACCTTCCGGAGATTCCAAAGCACGATGAACAGAACGATACCTTCGAAAAAGGCCTCATAGAGTTGTGATGGATGGCGGAGAACCCGCTGGGGTGAGAGGGGAAAAAACATCCCCCAGGGCATATCGGTGACTCGACCGTATAGTTCACCGTTGATGAAATTGCCAATGCGCCCGAACGTATAGCCCAGCGGAATGGCCGGTATAAACAGGTCCGCCATCTGTCGGAAACTGAGACCCGCCCTGCGTATATACAGCCATGAAAAGAGGATAATCGCCACCAGGCCGCCATGGAATGACATCCCGGATATGCCGGTAAAATGAAATCCCCCGGAGAATGAAAACGGGAGAAAGATTTCCAGGGGATGCTTGAGATAATATTCGAAGTTGTAAAACAGGACGTACCCGAGCCGGCCTCCAATGATGACACCCAGTATCGATACCGTCATCAGGTCGGTTATCTGAGTGGAGGTAACGTTCGAAAACCGATCTTCCCGGGTCCATCGGTAGCGTATCAGAGCGTAACAGACAACGAATACCACGATATACATGAGGCCGTAATATTGAAGTCGGAAAGAGCCGATCTGAAAAATGACCGGATCGATCCGCTCAGGGAGATGCTGCCACCAATGCCAGAATTCATCCATCCGCTGTGGTCCTATATAAGTTCCAATAATAGAGCAGGTGTTTCCGTCACTTAACAGGGTGATTATATCAATATCAAGTGAGTTCTGATATGCTTGATTCCGAAATTCAGATGCCTGGAATACTTAGCAGCAGGAATCCCATGAGCAAGAAGTTACATATCCGTTCCAAGATCTGGATTGAAGATGATCGAAACCGTGTGGTGTTCGGCCAGGGACGGCTGAAAATTCTCGAATCGATCGAGCGGAACGGTTCCATTAGTGCGGCAGCCCGGGAACTCCGGATGAGCTACCGAGCCGTATGGGGAAAAATAAAGGCAACGGAAGAACGATTAGGGAAGAAGCTGTTGTCTAGAAATGTGGGTGGATCCTCCGGTGGCGGTTCATCGCTGACCCCGTTTGCCATGGAAATCATGCAACAGTTCTATCGCTTGAGACGCGACATTCAAAATGATGCCGATGATATCTTCGCTAATTTGTTCTCAGACCAGAGAACGTCCAAATAGAAGCAGCAATTTCTGCGTGTGCCGAAATTGCTGCTTCGGATACTGGCGGAGAGAGAGGGATTCGAACCCTCGGTGGAACTTTCGTCCCACACTCGCTTAGCAGGCGAGCGCCTTCAGCCAGCTCGGCCATCTCTCCCAAAAAATTGTTTCACAATTTTTTGCAGGCGCGGCTGCGCCGCAAAGAATAAAATTACGCTTAAACCTGTCCGTGATTTTACCGACAGGATATCTCCAGCCTATCCGGTCGGTATTCCTTCCACAGCCTAAATAAAACTGCAGCGCACGCTGCAGACTTACAAAAAATTTTCAAGGAAAATTTTTTGGCGGAGGGAGTAGGATTCGAACCCACGGAGGTGTTACCCTCAACGGTTTTCAAGACCGCCGCTTTCGACCACTCAGCCATCCCTCCAAAATAAAATCGTTGCCCGATTTTATGAAACGCGACAATGTCGCTCAGAAGGCGACAGGCTTGTCCGCCCCTGGCGGGTTTATCCTCCGTTGTTGTGGCGGGCTAAAGATTCTACCCACTCTGCAAGCAACGGAGAATACACAAGTTTGGCCTGTTTTTCTATCATCGAACCTATAAGGGGTCAACCGGTTTGTTGGAAAAACAGGTGTTTCACGACGACCTTTTTTAGGATAATGCCAGACCTTTTATGCTCCTAACCGGCTCTACAAATCGGGTTCTACAATTCACGTTTCATCGGGTTAGAAAAAAATTCCAAAAACCCGATTTTGCCGGTTGACACATGGTATGTTTTATGGTTTCAGAAGCGTTCTTATGAGGCAGAAAGCGCAGGTCTCTGCGCCAAATTCATCAAATTGGGGGCCAGTGTCATGAAACAAAAATATGTCATTGAATTGGATCGGGAAAACAATAGCTTGATCCTGAAAGAATTCGCTGAACTGGACAAGGACATCCTCTCGTTTCTCTGCCAGCAGGCGTACGACATGGGTGCCATCGAAGGGGCCGTTTCCGGGGGAATACCGTCAATGATTGCGGCATTGCGAACCGACAACATGTATCCACCGACGGTGTATGCATCAGAGATCGCGGAACGGGTCATGACCATGCTGTCGGGCAGTGACCGGACATCTCAGGAAATTCTTTTTGATGCCAGTTCCTTCCTCGTCAAAGAAACGGAAGAGATGATTTCCGAAGAGGATGGGGAAGATGAGGAAGAAGGCATCGAAGATCTCCTCAAGGGGGATGTCGATGAAAAATATGAAGGAAAAAACATTAGCAATCTAAAATCGACGATTAAAATTGCAGATAACGAGTCCCTGGCTGTGGATGACGACGCCTAACCTGTCCATGCCATGAAATCTTTTCCATATTTCTGAATGACATCGCCGTGTACGCCACCCATGTCATGAAATCTTTTCTATCGTTTGCTCAACTGAAGCTGCACGACTAAGGCATCTTTTGTTTTCAATCAAACGACATCTCCCGTCGAATCACGCCATTCCCTGAACATCCATATGAACCGCCGAACCGTAATGCCTAAAATGATATAACACTCTGTTATTATTCAGCTTTTTTTTGACATTGATGGACACATCGACTATGGTGATGACGTTCATTTCGACGTATCCAGTAATTCAATATCCTCCAGATTCTCAGCGAATGACGGTCATGCAACGCTCAGGATCAAACAGATTCGAAGCACCCAGCGCAGAACCCATACACTAACGAACTCTATCCAGCCGAAATAATTACCGATGACGGGTATTCATTCGATATGGGCGTGAACCAATCGAATTGCCAGCTTATTTTTTCCTGCCGCTTCCGATCCACATGCCAACCGGAATTAGCGGCATTTATACATCCATTTTTCGTCTTCATAGAGGGGAAGCATTTCAATCAACCGCTTTAGGCCGAAAGGAGGGTTCCGTATGCACGTTACTAGACGGGAGTTTATCCAGATCACGGGTGCAACGGCCGCCGGTCTTGCCGTCAGTGGTCTGGGATTTGACCTGTCGCCGGTCAAATCCCACGCCCAGATGATCAAGACCAAGTATGCCAAGGAAAGCACCACGATCTGCTGCTACTGCGCAGTGGGTTGCGGTGCCATTGTGCATACCAGCATGAAGGGTGACGGACGGGTCATCAACATCGAGGGTGATCCCGATCACGTCATCAATCGCGGATCGCTGTGCTCAAAGGGAGCGTCCCTGGCCCAGCTCACGGAAAATGAGCTTCGCCTGACCGAACCGATGTACCGGGCGCCCTTTTCCACCGAGTGGAAAAAGGTATCCTGGGACTGGGCACTGACCCAGATCGCCAAGCGGGTCAAGGCTACCCGGGACGCAACATTCGAAAACAAAAACGCGAAAGGACAGGTGGTCAATCGGACCGGCGGTATCGCCTCTGTGGGCAGCGCCGCCATGGACAACGAGGAATGCTGGATCTACCAGGCCCTGATGCGGGCCATCGGCCTGACCTACATCGAACATCAGGCCCGTATCTGACATAGCGCCACTGTTGCGGCTCTGGCAGAGTCGTTCGGACGCGGCGCGATGACCAATCACTGGATTGACATCCAGCATAGTGATTGTATTATGATCATGGGCAGCAACGCTGCTGAAAACCACCCGATATCATTCAAGTACGTCACCAACGCCCAGCAAAACGGCGCCACGCTCATCAGCGTCGATCCCCGGTTCACCCGAACCTCCGCCAAGGCGGATATCTACTCCGCACTGCGGTCCGGAACGGACATCGCCTTCCTCGGGGGCATGATCAAGTACATTCTCGACAACAATCTGTACAGCAAAGAATACGTGGCCAACTACACCAACGCACCGTTCCTGGTAAACAAGGGGTTTAAGTTTAGAAACGGTGTTTTTTCCGGCTACGACTCGAAAAAGCGGAAGTATGACAAGAAAGCCTGGTCGTTCCAGATGGATGAATACGGGGTCCCCAAGATGGACCGGACGCTCAAGGACAGGCAGACGGTCTTCCAACAGCTGAAAAAGCATTTCAACCGTTACAATACGAAGACCGTGTCGAAAATCACCGGAACGCCCGAAGCCGATCTTAAACTCATCTACAAGACTTACGCGGCTACCGGAAAGAAAGGCAAGGCCGGCACCATCATGTACGCCATGGGCTGGACCCAGCACACCACCGGCGTGCAGAACATCCGCACCATGGCCATCATCCAACTGCTTCTCGGCAACATGGGTGTCGCCGGCGGCGGTGTCAATGCACTTCGGGGTGAATCCAATGTCCAGGGGTCCACCGACCACTGCCTCTTGTGGCACATCTGGCCGGGATATCTGAAAACCCCGCGGGCATCCAATGTGTCTCTGGCGGCCTACAACGAGAAATGGACCCCCAAGAGCAACGACCCCCAGAGCGCCAACTGGTGGCAAAACTATCCCAAGTACTCAGTGAGCATGCTCAAGTCCTTTTTCGGAGACGCGGGAACAGCGGGCAACGACTTTGGCTATGACTGGCTGCCCAAGGTCGACGACGGCAAGGCCTATTCCTGGCTGGATCTGTTCGACGAAATGTACAAAGGCACGTTCAAGGGATTTTTTGCCTGGGGGCAAAACCCCACCTGCAGCGGCTCCAACGCCGGCAAAGTGCGGGAAGGCATGAAAAACCTGGACTGGCTGGTCAACGTCAACCTATTCGACAATGAAACCGGTTCATTCTGGAAAGGTCCCGGGATGAATTCCAGCAGCATCAAAACCGAGGTCTTCATGCTGCCGGCGGCCGTCGCCGTGGAAAAGGAAGGCAGCATCACCAATAGCGGCCGCTGGATGCAGTGGCGCTACCAGGGCCCCAAGCCGCTGGGCAACAGCATGCCGGACGGCGACATCATCATGGAGCTGGGCCTCAAGATCAAGGAAGTCTACGAGGATGGCGGTGCCTTTCCGGAACCGATCCGCAATCTCAAATGGGACTACCTGACCGACGGAAATTACGACCCCCACAAAGTGGCCAAAGAGATCAATGGTTACTTCCTGCGAGACGTGACCGTCAAAGGCAAAAACTTTAAAAAGGGTACCCTGGTACCGAGCTTTGCCTTTCTGAAAGACGACGGGTCAACATCATCGGGCAACTGGCTGTACTGCAACAGTTATACGGAGAAGGGCAACATGTCCGCACGCCGAAGCCAGAAGGATGCCCCCAACAACATCGGTCTGTATCCGCAGTTTGCCTGGTGCTGGCCGGTCAACCGGAGGATCATCTACAACCGGGCCTCTGTCGACCTTAAAGGACAGCCCTGGGATAGCAAAAACTGGGTCATCCGATGGAACGGCAGCAAGTGGGAAGGGGACGTCCCCGACGGTGGTTGGCCGCCGATGCTCAAGGCAGACGGCACGCCAAATCCCAAGACCAAACATCCGTTTATCATGCGCAAGCATGGCCATGGACAGATCTATGGCCCCGGTCGCGCCGACGGACCGTTTCCGGAGCATTACGAACCCCTCGAATGCCCGGTGGAGAAGAACTTCCTCAATCCGAAACTCCTGAACCCGGTGGCGCCGGTCTACGGCACCGAAAAAGACACTTACGCCACGTGCGACCCGCGTTATCCATATGTCGGCACCACCTATCGGGTAAGCGAGCATTGGCAGACCGGTCTCATGACCCGATACCAGCCGTATCTGATGGAAATGCAGCCCCAGATGTTCGTGGAGATGAGTGAGCAACTGGCCAAGCTGAAACAGATCAAAAACGGTGAGCGGGTCAAGGTGACATCGGCGCGGGGTGAAGTGGAAGCCACGGCGATTGTCACCAAACGATTCCAACCGTTCAAGGTGGGTGGCGGGACCATCCACCAGATCGGTCTCCCCTGGCATTTCGGGTGGATCAAACCGACAACCGGCACCGAGGACAGTGCCAATCTGCTGACACCGTCCACCGGGGATCCCAACACCCGGATTCCGGAAACCAAGGCGTTTATGGTCAACGTCGTCAAACTCACATAGAAGGAGGTGATCTGAATGGCAAAATCGTTTTTAATCGATACCACATTGTGTACCGGTTGTCGGGGATGCCAGGTCGCCTGCAAACAGTGGCACAACTTACCGGCCGAGCCGACAGTAAACATGGGTTCCTTCCAAAATCCCCAGGATCTCTCCTTCACCACCTACAAGCTGGTCCGGATGCAGGAGCAGGTGATCACTGGTCAGCTCAAGTGGCTGTTTTTCCCGGAACAATGTCGGCACTGCATCGATGCACCCTGCGAGGCCGCAGCCGGTGAACCGACAGCCATCTTTACGGATCCCATGACCGGAGCAGTCCTTTACACGGCCAACACCAAGGACCTGCCGGCCGAGGAAATTATCGAATCGTGTCCCTACGATATCCCGCGTATGGCACCGGACGGCACCCTGGCCAAATGTGACATGTGCCAGGACCGGGTCGAAAACGGCATGCAGCCGGCCTGCGTCAAGACCTGTCCGACGGGAGCCATGAGTTTTGGGGAGCGGGATGAAATCGTGGAAGAGGCCAACAGCCATCTCATGGTGGCACGAAAGAAATTCAAGGATGCGAACCTGATCAATGTGGACACCATTCGGGTGATCTACCTGGTCGCATTTAAACCCGAGCTCTACCACGACTTTGCCGTCGCCTCGAATAGCCAGATCGGCATCACGCGGCAAATGGCCCTTCAGCGCATGTTCCGTCCATTCAAACGGGCCGGAGCCCAGCTGATGAGGGGGTAGTGTACTAACCACAACGCTCGAACAAACAAGGGGGAGGCGTTTGCGTCTCCCCTTTTTTGTTCGCCTGTGTTAGGGTCCGTTAGCCCGTTAGCCCGTTAGCCCGTTAGCCCGTTAGCCCGTTAGCCGGTTGACCCGTTTTCTGACACCTGACACCCGAAACCTGTGCCATGCCGGTATCCAGCATCCAGCATCCAGCATCCAGCATCCAGTATCCAGTATCCAGTATCCGAATGCGTATAAGGTGAATTCATGAACCAGACAATTGAACCACCCACCTCCAAACAAATCCAACAGGCAGTCGAGGCCGTCAAGCAGGAGCGGCCGGTGTATACCAAGCTGCTCGATTTCTATGGCCCGTTATTTCTGGCCCAGGAGGCCTCCGGGGCACGGGTCCATATTGAACCGATCCACATTTCCGAAGACGTGCTCTCTGCCAAAGCCGAGGCCCAGCTCCCCCTTGTCAGCCTCACAGAGTTTGTTGTCGACCTCGGGGAGGCCAAATCGGTCCTTGGGGATATCTGTGACATTGCGATTTCCGCCCAGAGCGATATCGGAGACGCAGCCAAAAGGTTGAAAACACGTCTGGAAGAGGGGCAGATCGACATTTCGATACTGGTTCAATCCATCCTCGGTGACAACGATGTTCGACTTGAGAAGGCCGCCACGGAAATCGGTATTGATGCCGCGGTACTGAGTTTCATCCTGTATAGCAGCATCAAGCCTTCCCTGTCCGCCTGTGCTGCCGGTCTTTCCGATTATATGCAGAATCAACCGGAATGGCGTCAGGGATACTGTCCCATTTGCGGCAGCCAGCCGATTCTGTTTGTTCTGCCGGAAGAGGGTAGGCGCCGCCTGGTCTGCAGTTTCTGCTGGCATCAGTGGGAAGTCCCGCGCATCGGCTGCCCATTTTGCGACAACCAGGACAGCAACACCCTCAAGTATTTTACGCCGGAAGGTGAACCGGCCTATCGGGTCAACCTGTGTGACGGTTGCCGGAAGTACATCAAAGGAATCGATGCCCGCGAGGCTTCCCATTTTGTCTATCCGCCGCTGGAACAGATTTCCACCCTCCATCTGGATATCAAAGCCACGGAACAGGGATACCAGAGCGGAATTCCGATGGCACTGCCGGAGTGAAAAACCCGGTTGATTCCGGGAAGCGCATTCGAGCCATCTCCGCTTCCATCAATGGATTTAGCCTTGACTTCTCTTTAGATATTCAATAAATACAGGCGATATTAATTTCTGAATGCATCTCTAATTTTTATTTGTCGCGCCGTATTCTGCCATAGCATGTACAGACCCCTTTCATAGGCTATTGAACCGAAATTCCACACGATATGTTTCGGTTCTGTTTATAGATTCCAAACAACACAGAGGCTTTTAACCCGACCCTAATTGGATCAGGAGGTGCCAATGGAAAAGGAACAGAAGCAATTCTATGAAAGACTGGAGCAGAAAGGGGTCTCACGAAGGGACTTCATGAAGTTCTGTACCTTCCTTACGGCCACGATGGGGCTTTCTTCCTCGTTCGTACCGAAGGTGGCAGAGGTTTTTGCCGCTCCGTCGCAACGCCCCCCCGTTGTATGGCTTCATTTCGCTGAATGCACGGGCTGCTCGGAAGCGGTTCTGAGATCCATGTATCCCTGGATCGACGAACTGGTGCTGGAGATCTTGTCCATCGAGTACCATGAGACCATCATGGCAGCCGCAGGACATCAGGCCGAAGAAAATCTGCACATGGCCATGAAAAAGTACGAGGGCAAGTTCATTTGCGTTGCCGAAGGCGCGGTGGCCACAAATTACGACGGTGGCTGGGGAAAGGTCGGGGGTCGGACATTCCTGGAGATCGCCAAAGATGTGGTTCCCAAGGCGGCAGCGACCATCACCATCGGTCAATGCTCCAGTTTCGGCGGCATCCAGGCCGCGGCTCCGAATCCGGGCGGTTATGTCAGCGTGGAAAAGGCGACCGGGGTTAAAACCCTCAAAGTTGCCGGTTGTCCGCCCAACCCGATCAACTTTGTCGGCACGGTGGTCAACTACCTGCTGCTCGGCAAGTTGCCGGCCCTCGATGAATTAGGGCGCCCCCTGTTCGCTTACGGAAAGACAATCCATGATCAGTGCCCGCGGCGGGCCCATTTCGAAAATGACGAAATGGTCACCGAATTCGGCTCTGAGGAAGCGGCGATGGGCTACTGTCTCTATCAGGTGGGCTGCAAGGGACCGGAAACCTACAACAATTGTCCGGTCGTGAAGTTCAACGATGGAACCAGCTGGCCGGTGGAAGCCGGTCATCCCTGCATCGGCTGCAGTGAACCGAATTTCTGGGACAAAATGACCCCATTTTACGAAGAGCTTTAATTAATCATCGATTGAACATATTCCGTTTCCAGAAGAGGAGGCAAGCATATGGCAGCAAAGCGAATTACGATCGATCCGATCACCAGAATCGAAGGTCACCTTCGGATCGAAGTAGAGGTGGCCGGCGGCAAGGTCGTTAATGCCTGGAGTTCCGGGCAGATGTTCCGGGGCATCGAACTGATTCTCCAGGGACGCGATCCCCGGGATGCCCATCACTTCGTGCAGCGTTCGTGCGGCGTCTGAACGCTTACCCATGCTCTGTCCTCGGTGAGGGCAGTCGAAGACGCAGTTGACGTCACCATCCCCGACAACGCACGGATCATGCGGAATCTTCTCCATGGAGCCCAGTTCCAGCATGATCATATCGTTCATTTCTATCACCTCCACGCCCTGGACTGGGTGGATGTGGTCAGCGCACTGAAAGCCGATCCCAAGAAGACCGCGGCCCTGTCCGAAAATGTCAGCAATGCCCCATGGGGCGGCTCCACCTATTACCGTAACGGTCAAAAGCGTCTCCAGAGATTTGTGGATAGTGGACAGCTCGGACCGCTGAACAATGCCTACTGGGGTCATGCGGCCTACAACCTGCCGCCCGAAGCCAACCTCATGGCATCGGCCCATTACATTGAGGCGCTTCGGTTGCAAGCCAAAGCGGCCCGGATGCACGCGATTTTCGGCGCCAAGAACCCGCACCTCCAATCCCTGGTCGTCGGCGGCATCACCAGCGTAAAAGACCTGTCGCCCGATCGCGTCGCCGAATTTCTGTATCTGTGGAAGGAAACCCAAGCGTTTATCAAAGATGTCTATATTCCGGATCTTCTGGCGGTGGCTTCGTTCTATAAAGACTGGGGCGGCATCGGCGGGACGAGCAATTTCATGGCCTGGGGTGAGTTCCCACTCTCATCGGCAGAACCCCAAAGCCTCTACATGCCCCGCGGCGCGATCATGAAGCGGAATGTCGGCGGTGTCAAAATGGCCTCCCAGGACAAGGTCACCGAGCATGTCAAGCGTGCCTGGTATAAGGATGGAGACAATCTCCACCCCTGGAGAGGTGAAACCCGCCCCTTGAGGGAGAATCCCGATTACCGGCCGGGTGACGGTAAATACTCCTGGTTTAAAGCCCCCCGCTACGAAGGCGCCGCCTGTGAAGTCGGCCCTCTCTCCAGGGTACTGGTGGCCTATGCCAACGGTCACAAGGACATTAAGCCTCTGGTCGACGGCACCCTTTCACAGCTGGGTATCCCGGTGCAGGCCCTGTTTTCCACCCTGGGTCGGACGGCTGCCCGAGGCCTGGAAAGCGTGGCCATCGGAAACGCCATGGAAGGGTGGATCATGGAACTTGTCGGGAATCTCAAGGCCGGCAACGCCAAAACCTATCAGGCCTGGGAAATGCCGAGTTCGGCTCAGGGCGTCGGTCTCAACGACGTACCCCGAGGCTCACTGGGACACTGGATTAACATTGAAGACGGCAAAATCGGCAATTACCAGTATGTGGTTCCGTCCACCTGGAATCTGGGTCCGAGAGATGAAAAGGGTCAGCTCGGCCCTGTTGAAGAAGCGCTCATCGGTACTCCGGTTGCCGATCCCAAGCGGCCTCTGGAGGTCCTCAGAACGGTCCATTCCTTCGATCCGTGCGTGGCCTGCGGTGTCCATGTGATCGATCCGGACAGTAATGAGGTCTATAAAGTTAAAGCGCTGTAACGATTGAATCCATAAGCAGACAAAAAGGAACCTCCGGCGCGGAAGTGCCGGGGGTTCTCTTTTATCCTGGCCTGTCCCTGCGGCATACCTTGCAGTGAGGTCTAAACCATGATAGATTCCGCCTGCATTTTTCAAGAATACGCCTGCTAAAAAGGATGATAACCACATGGGAAGGGATGCAAACACCGAGCACATCATGATTCTCGGAATCGGAAATATCCTGTTTTGCGACGAGGGCACCGGTGTTCGGGTCATGGAGCACATCAATTATCGATATGAATTTCCGGACAACGTATCCCTGGTTGACGGAGGTGTCCTGGGTCTCAATTTATTGGGAACCATTGCGGAGGCCGATCAACTGATCGTTATCGATGCCATCCGGAACAAAGGAAAACCCGGAGACCTGTATCGTCTTGACAGCGATGCGATACCGGAACGGATCCGCGCAAAAAATTCACTGCATCAGGTCGATTTCTTAGAAGCTCTGACCATGTGCCAGGCTCTGGAGAAGGTACCAAAAACCGTAATCATCGGTGTAGAGCCCGAAGATATTGAAACCTGTACATTGGAAATGACTGAAACCATCCAGGCAAAAATTGAGGAGATCATCACCATGGTCCTTAATGAGCTTGATCGCCTGGGAGTTCCTTACCAACCGAGACCCGAAGGATCACAAGATCATGTGCTTAGCCATACCCTCTAAAATCATCCGGATCGATGACCTGACGGCAACCATCGATGTCGACGGCGTTCGACGTGAGGCCAGCCTGATGCTGTTGGAAGAGGTGCAGGTGGGCGATTGGGTGATCGTTCATGCCGGATTCGCCATACACAAAATTGACGAAAAAAGCGCCCAGGAAACACTCAATTTCCTGCGAGAGGCTGCCGCGCTGGTCGACCGACTGGAACGTGATGGGCAATGAGCGCACTGCCAGAAAGGTGCGCATCAACGGTATCGTCCAGGGTGTCGGATTTCGCCCTTTCGTTTATCAAACAGCGGTTCGCCATGGCCTGAAAGGCAACGTCGCCAACACCTCAACCGGCGTGGACATCCATATCGAGGGCCCGTCCACCCGAATCGACCTCTTCCTCACCGAGCTTGCTGAACATCCTCCCCCCCTGGCCCATATTATCAAAGTTAGGGTCGAACCGACGGATATGGACGGTGCTGACGAGTTTACCATTGTTCATAGTCGTGCCGGCAACGAACGCGCCACCTTGATCTCGCCGGATGTTTCCATCTGCGACGACTGCCGCCGCGAGCTGTTCGATTCCAGGGACCGTCGTTTTCGATACCCGTTTATCAACTGCACCAACTGTGGCCCGCGCTACACCATTATCGACGACATCCCCTACGACCGCCCCAATACGTCCATGCGGCATTTTACCATGTGCCCGGATTGTCAGGCCGAGTATGATGATCCCCGGAGCCGCCGTTTTCACGCACAGCCCAACGCGTGTGCTGCGTGTGGCCCCCAGGTCCAGCTGAAAACCAATTCCGGAAGCACCGTGCAAACGGCCGATTCCATCGGTGAGGCTGTCCATGCCCTGGGTCAAGGCCGCATCGTGGTGGTAAAGGGGCTTGGGGGCTTTCACCTGGCGGTGGATGCCACCCAAGAAGAGGCCGTCCGGCGATTGAGAAAACGGAAACATCGTGAAGAAAAGCCCTTTGCCGTCATGTCCCCGGGGATCGAGGAGATTGATACCTACGCGTGGATCACACCTGAAGAAAAAACCCTGCTCCGGTCTTCACGTCGCCCGATCGTTCTTCTGAAAAAGAAAGAACCTAACGCTCTGGCCGAATCGGTCGCCCCGAGAAACCGCTATTTCGGCGTGATGCTCCCCTACGCCCCGCTGCATTATCTGTTGCTGGCGTCCGGCTTCAAGGCCCTGGTGATGACCAGTGGGAACATGACCGATGAACCGATCGCCATCGACAACGAAGATGCTCTCGAGCGGCTGGGCCGGATTGCCGATTTCTTCCTTTTTCACAACAGGGATATCTACCTTCGGAGTGATGACTCCATTGTCAGGCGGACCAACGGCAGTAACCGGTTTCTAAGACGGTCCCGCGGCTATGTTCCGATGCCGGTTTTTCTGAAAGCCTCTCTGCCTCCGATCCTGGGTTGCGGGGCGGAACTGAAAAACACCGTCTGTCTCACAAAGGGAACAAATGCATTTCTCAGCCAGCACATCGGAGACCTGGAAAATCTCCAGACCTTTGATTTTTACACGCTGACCATCGATCACTTGAAGCGCATTCTGGACATCGAGCCGGAGTGGATCGCACACGACATGCACCCGGACTATTTGAGCACCCGGTATGCCGAAAGCCAACAGAGCATCAAAAAGATCCCGGTACAGCATCATCATGCACACATCGTTGCCTGTATGGCGGAACATCAGGTAGATGGTCCACTTCTCGGATTTTCCTTTGACGGCACAGGCTTTGGCGCGGATGGCGCGATATGGGGGGGCGAGGTGCTTGTCGCGGATCACTCCGATTTCACCCGGGCGGCCCATCTCGATTATGTTCCCATGCCGGGAAGCACCGCCGCCATCAAGGAGCCATGGCGCATGGCCGCAAGTTATCTTTACCGCACCTTCGGCCGGGATATGTTGACCATGGATCTTCCCTTGTTGGCTGAAATAGGGGAGGCAAATCTCCGTGTCATTTTACAAATGATAGACCGAGAATTGAATTCTCCTCAAACATCCAGCCTGGGGCGGCTCTTTGATGGTGTTGCCGCAATGATCGGCATCCGAAACCGGGTCAATTTCGAAGGACAGGCGGCTATGGAGCTGGAAATGACGTCGGACGAAGCTGTGGACAGTATCTACGATTTTAGATGGACCGACGATAGGACGCGCCGGATCGACATTCGCCCCATGATCGCGGGGATTGTCAATGACCTGGCCAAAGGGACGCCAAGGCGTTTGATCGGCGGGAAATTTCATCAGACGCTGATCGAGCTTTTCACAAATCTGGCTTTAGACCTTCGCAGGGAAACCGGCCTCGACCGTATCGCACTGAGCGGCGGGGTATTTCAGAATGCACTGCTGCTGTCCGGATTTACAAAGTCTCTTGAGAGAAACGGCTTTACCGTGTACACCCATCGGGTTGTCCCGAGCAATGACGCCGGGATCTCCCTGGGGCAGGCAGTAGCGGCGGCCGCCAAAATTAAAAAGAAACGATAACAATTCATTTCTGAGAGTAAACTGACGGTGTCTATCTATAATTCTCAAATTCGAAGCACGAAATCCGAAACAATATCGAAATTCGAATTCTCTAATCCTCTTTTCTTTCGAATTTGTATCTTTCGATATTCGTATTTGTTTCGTGCTTCGATATTCGTATTTCGGATTAATTACTACTAGATTAGACTCATATAGAGGCATGGCATAAAATCACTGGTAACGAGGATACCCAGCTATGGCATTAAAACACCTGGAAGAATACAGAGATCCGGAACTGTCAAAACCACTCATCGATCGCATCCAGACCATCAGCAAAACGGACATTCGGCTCATGGAAGTTTGCGGAACCCATACGGTTTCGATCTTCAGAAGCGGCATCCGATCGATTCTGCCGACATCCATTTCTCTTCTGTCCGGTCCAGGATGTCCGGTGTGTGTCACCGCCCAGGGAGAAATCGACGCATTTATTGAACTCGCTCGAGTGGACGATGTCATCATCGCCACGTTCGGAGACTTGATGAGGGTTCCGGGTACCTTGTCATCTTTGCAGAAAGAGAAAGCGGATGGTCGAGATATCCGTATCGTGTATTCCAACTTCGACGGCATCCAGATTGCCCAGGATAACCCGGACAAGTCCGTCGTGTTTCTGGGCGTCGGATTCGAAACCACCGCTCCGACCATTGCCGCATCGATTTTCTCCGCGAACCAGTTGAATTTAAAGAATTTTTTTGTCTACTCGGCTCACAAGCTGGTGCCCCCGGCACTGGAGGCACTAACCGATCAGGAAGATGTTCGGGTCAACGGATTTATTCTTCCAGGCCATGTGTCGGTCATTATCGGCGTGCAGGGTTACCAGCCATTTTTCGATCGACATGGCGTGCCGTGTGTGATTACCGGATTCGAGCCGGCAGATATCCTGAAGGGCATTTCAATGCTTGTCGAGCAGATCGAAGCGGGAACTCCTCGGCTTGAGAACGCCTACCCACGGGCGGTCACACAAATAGGAAACACCAAGGCGCAGAGGCTGTTGAGGGATGTTTTCGAACCGGTGGATGCGGTCTGGCGGGGGATCGGAGTAATTCCCGGAAGCGGTCTGAAAATGCGGGGCCCCTATGCCGCGTTTGATGCGGCGAGTCATTTCCAGATCGTCGCCAAGGAGGCGCCGGAGCCGAAAGGCTGCGCTTGCGGTGCGGTTCTGACCGGCAGCAAAACACCACCCGAATGCCCGTTGTTTCGGACGCGATGCAATCCGATGGAGCCGATCGGCCCCTGTATGGTATCCAGTGAAGGCACCTGTGCAGCATTCTATAGATTCAGTGATGAGGGGTAACGGGTTTCAAGCAAGGCGCAGACTTTATCAACACCAACAATTTATACTAAATCCGAAGCGCGAAATCCGAAATCCGAAACAAATTCAAAATTCGAATATTCAAAAGGCAAACGGTATCTTACGGTAATTTGGATTTAGGTGTTTTTTTATATTTTTGTCTTTCGATATTGTTTCGAATTTCGGATTTCGAATTTCGAATTTAAAAAAGCTATTGATATGCTGAAAACCTCAAACGCCACACACTAGGCATCGAACATTTTATTATGGACAAAATTCTATTGGATCATGGCAGCGGCGGGAAGCTCTCCCATCTGTTAACCACCGAGATCGTTCTTCCGTTTTTCAGCAACAGCATTTTGGCTGAACTGGACGACGGCGCCGTCTTCGACGTCGCGAGTCGACGACTCGCCTTCTCAACGGATTCCTATACCGTGGATCCGATCTTTTTTCCGGGAGGAGACATCGGCGATCTGGCCATCAACGGCACCGTCAATGACATCTCCATGTGCGGCGCCGCACCACTGTTTCTCAGCGCAGGGCTCATTATTGAAGAAGGCTTCCCGCTGGATGATTTGAAGCGGATACTGGCGAGCATGCAGGCAGCGGCAGAAGTCGCCGAGGTTCAGATTGTCACCGGGGATACCAAAGTGGTGCCCAAAGGCGCCGTAGACAAGCTATTCATAAATACTTCCGGAATCGGCATTCTTCGGCCTGACATTCAGGTCTCCAGCGGCAGAGCCCACAACGGAGACCGGATCATTCTCAGCGGAAGCATTGCCGACCATGGCGTTACGGTACTCACCCGCCGGGAGGGATTGACCTTTGAATCTCCGGTGGTCAGCGACACCGCCCCATTGAATCATATGGTTCAACGTATGTTCGATGTCACAACGGACATTCATGTCCTTCGGGATCCCACGCGGGGAGGACTGGGGACCGCATTAAACGAAATCGCCCTCAAATCCAACACGGGTATCCGGATTGATGAAGACCGGATCCCGGTAAAAGATGCTGTTGCAGGGTTGTGCGAACTGCTCGGCTTCGACCCTCTATACCTCGCCAACGAAGGCAAATTGATCGCCTTTGTCGCCGCGGAACACTCCGAAGCGGTGCTCGAGTCCATGCAACAGTCTACCTATGGGAAAAATGCTTGCATCATTGGAGAGGTCGTCGATGAGCACCCGGGTAGGGTTGTCATGAACACCCGCATTGGAGGCAAAAGGATTGTGGATATGCTGACAGGGGAGCAGTTGCCACGCATATGCTGAAACGCTTTAGCGAACGAATCTGGATATCGCCGAGACACCTCATCTGCCTGCTGTGTCTGTTTGTTCTCGCCGGCTGCGACAATCGCAAAGAAATTGCCCTTGCCGGCAAAACCATGGGAACCACATACCATATCAAAGTGGTCGCCCGTCGCGGGGCTGAGGCCGAATCGCTCCAGAAAAAAATCGACCAACGTTTGGAACAGATTAACGATAGCATGTCGACCTACAGGAAAGAGAGCGAGATCAGCCGATTCAACGCATTTCAAAAAGTTGGAGTAGACTTTCAGATATCAAAGGACTTTATGAATGTCATGACCGTCGCCCAAAGAATCTACCAATTGAGTGACGGCGCCTGGGATGCCACCGTCGGCCCATTGGTTGAATTGTGGGGATTTTACGGAACAAATGAAAACAGCGGCGTTCCGGATACGGAGGCGGTCCAGGCGGTACTACCGAAAATTGGGTTCCATCACATTCAACTCCGTTCCGGAAACGTTCTCGCCAAGACCACTCCCCATGTAACCCTCGACCTGGCCTCCATTGCAAAAGGCTATGGAGTAGATCAAATCGCCACCCTGCTGAAAGCCGAAGGAATTGAGAGTGCTCTGGTGGAGATCGGAGGTGAGATATTCGCCTATGGTCTGAAAATAGATGGTTCTCCCTGGACTGTCGGTATCAACACTCCACGAAAAGATTCCCCTCTCGACTCGGTATACAAGGCCGTTCCTTTGACCGATCGCGCGCTGGCGACCAGTGGTGATTACCGGCGTTTCTTTAAGGCCGGAGGAACCTATTTCTCCCACATTCTCGATCCCCGCACAGGGTATCCCGTCAACAACCGGGTCGTGAGTGTCTCTGTGGTGGCGCCTGATTGTACCCTGGCCGACAGTCTGGCGACGGCCATTATGGTGATGGGCCCGGAACAAGGTCTGGCGCTGGTGGAACAGCTCGATGGTGTCGATTGCCTCATCATCCTTCATGAAGGAGGCAACCGCTTAACAGATCTGTACTCGAGTCGCTTCCCGAAAACCTGATCCACCGCCCCCCGGAGACCGATCCGTTTTACGATCAAGAACGGTGTTGCGAGCGGACCTTGTCCCGTTATTTCCAACTAACCCGGACATTGCACCAAACCGAGACGTTCATGGGCAAGGCATTTCCTGACGGGGATTCACAGGCACTCACGTGCCCCTTGTCGTCTTACCGCTACGCGGGAAGCCGCCAAGACGCATCGCTTAGCGATGCGTTGCTCACGACAAGGTGAGGCTGTAGCCAACCTACCGCGAGCCTTGAATAACGCAGGTCCTAAGATCCCGCCGCCAGGCGGGGCCATGGGCGTCTCCGTTTGGCCCGCAGGGTGAAATCTTTTCAGGCCGGGCATCAGTTTTTTAATGTAACACTTTGCATTGCTGCTGCTTGGATATGTATTCATTTTAAGGCACCGATATTGTTTCTTTCTATACGTTTGCTGAAAAGATTTCATGCGATATTCGGGTTAAATAGGGGATGTGATCCGAATGCGGATTTTGAATTGACACCAATTCTACCCTCGGTTACATTTTCAGCCGTAAGTTGATTCCTTTCCCATACTGTTACATTCTCATCCGCCCTAAAATCGATCCCGTCCGGAGGTGGAAATGGCTAGCCGGATGCTGAAGTACCTGTCTGTCGAGGTCTGGTTGAAAACCGCCCTCCAAAAGAGGCCGGTCGTCCTTGTCGTCATTGCCGCTATCACGCTGTTTTTTGCCATCCAGATTCCCAATCTGAAATTCAGCACATCCATTTACGATCTCATCATCGAGGATTTACCCGAAACTGCCCAGTATAATGCATTTAAAGACATCTTCGGGTCGGATGAAATTATCCGTCTGGTGGTAAAGGCGGACAATCTGTTTGACACGGCCACATTTACAAAAATCCAGCAACTTTCCGATGCAGCGGCAAGCATCAAGGGAGTGCGCCGCATCATTAGCCTGCCGGAAGTCCGCAAGGCGGTGGATATCACCGGGAAATGGAATCTTCAGGAATTTGCAGAGGTTCTCGCACCGGTAGAACTCTTCCAGCAAAATATTGTTTCATCCGATAGAAAAACAACGGCCATTACCCTGGTCCTGAGTACCGACGCCGACTACGATCGGGTCATCGAGGCCGTCACGTCGCTCATCTCTGAATCATCATCCGATCTGTCCCTATACCAGATCGGTATGCCCCTGGTTTCTCAAGCCTTGGCCCAATTTACGGAGAAGGACTTTTTTCGACTACCGCCCATCACATTCGTTCTGATCGCTGTCGTTCTGTTTTTCCTTTTCAGAAGCTTCCGGTATCTCTTTTTTCCGCTGGGGTGCGTCAGCCTGGCCCTGGTCTGGACGTTTGGTTTGATGGCCCTAACCGGTATTCCGCTGTCGATGCTGATCATGATCGTGCCGGTATTCCTCATCGCGGTCGGCACCGCTTACTGCCTGCATATCGTGTCAGCCTGCATGGCGGCTTCAGAAAGTGCTCAAAGCCAGGAAGAGATGGTGCTGGGTGCCTTTTCGAAGATAGGCTTCCCAACCATTCTGGCCGTGATTACCACCATCATCGGCCTCGGATCGCTGTTGCTGAACAGGATCACCGCCATCCAGGAGTTTGCCCTGTTTTCCTGTTTCGGTATGGTTAGCCTGCTGGTGATTGTCCTGACCGTCTTTCCGGTGGGGCTGTCTTATCTTCAAGTCCGGCGGCAACCAACATCCAAACCGGACACGGCCCCCGGCCTGATTGATCGATTTTTGGAATGGATTGTAAAGGTCGATCTTTACCACCAGAAGTGGGCGTTGACGATCATTGCCGGAGTTGTGGTGTTCTGCCTTATTGGCATCTTCCAGCTCCGGGTGGAAACCAATCCGGTGGATTATTTCAAGGAGGATACACCGGTAAGCCGCCATTTTCATGACATTTACCAGCATCTGTCCGGCAGCTTCCCGATAAACATCACCATGACCGGGCCGGAGGAATACTACTTTGAAAGCGCCGAAAACATTGCGAAAATCGCCAGTCTCCAGGATTATCTAAACACGCTGCCCGGCGTGGACAAAACAATCTCCTTTGCGGATTACCTGAAGCTGGTCAACTATGCGTCCAACCAGTTCAATGCGGAGAATTATCGTCTGCCGCAAGAAGCATGGGAAGCCCGGATGTTGATCAACAGCTACAAAACCATGCTCGGTGAAGATTTGCTGGTTCGGTTTATGAAGCCGGATTTTTCCACCGCCAATATTCTGCTCCTTACCCATCTTTCCAGCTCCAGGGATTTTTTAAACACCCGCGAGCAGATCCTGAATTTTGCGGGGAAGGACCTCCCCCAGGACCTTTCCTGGGAGGTCACCGGTTTCGGGATCGTAATTTCAGCCAGCAGCCATCTGCTCACCAGCGGCCAGGTGAAAAGTTTGTCGCTGACCATGGTTGTGGTTTTCGGGATCATGTTTTTGCTGTTTTTGTCCAAGAAGGTCGGGCTCATCGCCGTCCTGCCAAACCTCTTTCCCATCGGCATCAATTTCGGCATCATGGGCTGGTTCGGAGTCGATCTCTCCATGTTTACCAGTCTGATTGCCAGCATCGCCATCGGACTTGCCGTGGATGACACGATCCACTACATGGTTCGATATAACCATGAATTTAGAAAAGATTTGGACGATCGGCGCGCCCTTCGGGAAACCATCCTTCACATGGGTAGACCGATCGTTTTTACTACCATCACCATCAGTATCGGCTTTGCCATACTGACATTCTCCAGCTTCCAGCCGACAGCTATTTTCGGTGCGATGATGGTGATTACGATGCTTTCGGCTCTGGTGGGCGATCTGATCCTGCTACCGTCTTTGATGACCCATGTAGAGCTGGTGACCTTGTGGGATTTGATCCGGCTCAAACTGGGAGAAGAGCCGCGGGAGGGCATTCCTCTATTCAGCGGGCTGTCCCGGACCCAGATCAACTATATTATCATGGCCGGTAGCCTTAAAGAGTTTCGGCAGGGGGAAATATTGTTTCGAAAAGGGGATGTCAGCGACTCCATGTATGCTGTCATTTCCGGAGAACTCGAGGTGCTGGATCAGCAAACCGAATCCGAAACCGCAACCGAAATGCGGGTTCACACGCTCATTCAACGTCTGGGTGTCGGGGATGTTGTGGGTGAAATGGGACTGCTCCGTTCGGTACCACGAATGGCCACGGTGGTGGGTAAAAAACCGGGAGAGCTGCTCCAGATTAACATGAAAATGATCAAACGGCTCCAATGGCTATTTCCCCCGACGGCCCATCGATTTTTCTTTAACTTGATGAATATTCTCTGCGATCGGCTGGAGTCGGCCACCCATTGCCTGACAGAGCTCAGCCTAGAAGATGACCTGACCAAGTTTTGTAACCGCCGGGGATTTATAAAAGTATTGGATGCGGAAGCGTATCGCGCTCAGCGATTCCAGGAAGATCTGTCCCTGCTGTTGTTCTCCGTCGAATTCGACAAAGCAATCCAGGCCGTACCCGTGGACACCCAGGATCGACTCATCCGATCCATTTGCAATCATCTATTTTCCGAAATCCGCCGTTGCGACACCTTTGGTCGACTCGGTATTCAAACGTTTGCCCTCCTGATGCCGCGAACGACCACGGATAGAGCCCGAGTAGTCAGTGATCGTCTACGCAGCATCCTTCAGGAGCAGCGATTTGAATCCGACGGTATCCGCGCTCGAGTGGCCACTGAACTGGTGGAGGTGGGGAAACATTTGGATCTAAAAGTTGAGGATCTGATTCAAGTTGCCACCGAAAGAATCGCCCGGGCCGAGCCGGTATAGTGCCCCTTCTCCGACGTGTCCATTTCCATAGGTCTATAACTTGCCGAGCATTATATTTAGCGGATGAAATCGCCATGCCGAAGGTATTTGTGGGGCCGGCATGGATCGCGCTATTGACAAGAGGGCATAATCCCGCATATTTCAGGAATATTTTTAGCCAAACGGGACTATTTTTCGGTTAACCAGACACATCAAAGGAAGGATAGCGAATCGTGGACATTGTGGTATTGCTGAAACAGGTACCGGCGACCGAGTCCCTCGTCAGCGTGGCCGACGATGGGGTTTCGATTCAAACAGACAATCTTAAATGGGTGATCAATCCCTACGATGAGTTTGCCGTCGAGGAGGCACTCCGAATCAAGGAGGCCCACGGCGGCTCCGTAACCATCCTGTCCATCGGTCCGGATAAGGCGGTTGAAGCCATCCGAACCGCCCTGGCCATGGGAGCCGATACAGGTGTTCTGATCAATGATGCGAACGCAATTGGGCGCGATGCACTGGGAACAGCCAAAATCCTGGCAGCCGCCCTGAAAGGGATGTCCTATGACCTGATCATTGCCGGACAGCGGGCGGTAGACGGCGACAACTACCAGGTCGGTACGGCAGTCGCAGAATATCTGGGCATTCCGAACATTTCGTTGGTCATCAAAGCTGAAATTACCGATGGTACCATCCAGTGCCATCGCACCATCGAAGGCGGCACCGTGGTACTAGAGGCATCTCTTCCTGCACTGTTTACCACCCAGCGCGGTCTCAATGAACCCCGTTATGCATCCCTTCCGGGCATCATGAAAGCAAAAAAGAAACCGCTCGAAACCAAGACCCTGGCCGATGTCGGTATCCAGTCGGAAGACCTTGACGGCCCGAGCACCCGAATCGTCCAAATGAGCACACCACCGGAAAGAAGCGGGGGTCGCATCATCGAAGGGGAATCCGCACAGGAAAAAGCAGCGGCACTGGTGAAGGCTCTCCGGGAAGAGGCGAAAGTCATCTGACCCGAACATTGTGTAAAATCTTTTTAGTAAGTAGCTGACAAATGACAGCACATCGATAACAGCACGAAGTGCCACAACATCGATAACATAGTTCTTTGACAATCGAATAGCCACTCGTTTGAATCTCATGGACAACCATCTTTTCGCAGGAGGTGTCCATGG
>Ga0209780_1000366_pt1 | contig 23136 bp, 13 predicted proteins | sample WorMetexBAHAMAS2_FD_187384 | JGI IMG/M metagenome (GOLD analysis project Ga0209780, IMG submission 187384) | Marine gutless worms symbiont microbial communities from Max Planck institute for Marine Microbiology, Germany - Inanidrilus exumae... | ecosystem: Host-associated > Annelida > Digestive...
AACGTCCCCCGTATCCGCCCGTGTTTTCTAACCCCCAATATTTTCGACGCTTGGCGGCCACTGATATGATCGTATCGTATACATACAGCGGAGACGGTTGGAAAGGGCATCGTCTGTACGCCGGACTCGCTAGCGTAGACGTAGTGGAAGAGATTCTCATGAAGACACGTGTACTGCGGGTGATACGGAGCGATCTTCTCCTCGCCTTTCAAATCGACGCTGATCTGAAGTCTTATTGCTCCAGACACCGCCGAACGATCTGTCCTCTTCTCTGTCAATAATGCCAACACATACAGGCCGTGGTCGTACGTGCCAATTTATATATTTTATTTATTTAATAACAAAATGGCTAGTTAGCCTCTTACAATGTTATACATACATACATGTACATGTATACATGCAATAAAAATGAAACAGTAAAATTGCACATACAATGTCCAGGAAGGTGTTACCGGTAGTTCTAAATAAAATTCAATTTACAATACCGAACCAATATTTTTTCAGTTAAACTATTACGAAATCTATGCATTGACTCAAAATCAACATCATCAGCAGTAAAACTTTACAAACTTTTACGAGTAACTCATTTTCAGCCAGAAATAAAGCGTAAGATAATATGAAATTGCATATCAATTGAGCCGCATTGCGATAAATTAAAACACAGCAAAGGCTGTTAGCTCTTTATATTGTGTGGTTTGTTTGTTTGCATGCTTGATTTTGTGTGCTGTGTTTTTTGTACTTATGCTTCTTTTCCATTTTTGTATTTGTTAACTGCTGCCTCTTCGGGGAAATAAAAATGAATATATACAATAAATCTGGAAATGTGCGGCAAAGTCCCCAGCGCAATCTCGCCTGCAATACTCGGGGGCTATTCAACCAAAGTTCATCAATTTTTTTATCTGACGTAGAACGGTCATCGGCAATATTAACGCGTGCATCCTCGTTGCGTTCCTTTCATCTGTTGTGGAATGAAATGAATGAATGAAGATTAGGTATGTCGATATCGCCGATTCGCGCCGAAAGTCGGTTACCATAGCAACGTCCCGTAAGCGACCGCGAAAAGAAGGTCGGATTGATCATCCACATACATGTAACTATTCTGAAAATTTGCTAAATATCGGTTATATATATATAAAGATGTCATCTTTTCAGCAAATTGACCATACATTATACGTAAATTTTATTGACTGCAACTTTCATATTTTCTCAGCTTCATGCCCTACATGTACGTTCCATCCCACCTTCCACGCACCTCCACCTTCGATCACCTTCAATTATCTCCGGATTCGCCAACGGTAAAACGATAACTATAACTAGAACGAAAACTGTTACTAACCGAGGTTGTACCAGACGTCCATTTCGCCGATGAGAGTGCGAACTTCGATGATCGTTTGACCGAGAAAATCGTCGGATTCTTTCGTCAGCGTCTTTCGCACCTTCGATTTTATATCGTCATCCTCGTCCCTAATACACAGCCAGTTCGCAGTTCAGGACAACTCAGCCTCCTCGCCCAGATGGGGCGGAAAATGAGCAGCAGTCTGCCTAGGACGGTGTGCTGGTGTGGGCGCTGGTTGGTATATTGCACGACTGGGAGCTAATTTTATTGCAGTTGAACTGTCTGTCTTACACGCATAAGCCGGTAAGCCTAGACATTGGCTTGTAAAACCTGCTATTGCATCATTGTGTGTCAAAAAGTGGGGGGGGGGACTTTTGCATAACTGTCCCCACGGCCTGAAATCTGGGGCACACGTCCCCCGTGTCCGCTGTGGATACACCACTGTCTACAGAATGGGCCAAAAAAGTGATACCTCTACTAATTATATTACATTGTACGAGAGGTATCACTTTTTTGGCCCACCCGGTATATTGCTAGTAAAATGCCAGACTTATTGCATCACGACGACAGACGAGTAATTGAGTGGCATTTGAAATATCACAACTCACCAGACGCGAATTTTGATGCGGTCGGAAGAATTGTGAGTCTCACTGTACATAAATATAACACACGATCGACATGAAACAGGAAGCTGCTGTTTAAAGATTTTATGCTTATTTTCATCATAACACTAAACTGGTAGTATATAACGAAACAACTGCAGTAAAGCAGCTATAAATGGTAACTAAAACAGTTTATACTGTTAGCAGAAATATCACTGCAAACTCAAACATTTACTTCTGATAATGTCTAACAGTTGATCACGCAAAAAAATAATTTAAGTTTTAATCCGAAGCAGTACTGAGGCCTTGAGCCCGTAAGTGGGTAAACCACTAAAGTCGGTGACGCATGGCCAGTGACGCCAAACCTACGGTTACCTTCCCAGCCGTAGGACATTACCGCCCTTTGGCCGGTACTAATTTATACTGATTGGTGACAGAGGTACATGGGTGTGAACAACTTGCCTGAGGATGTTATTCGACGACGTGGTGGCTGGGAAAAAAGAGAGGTAAAGGTCGGATTCTTATCGAGCGCTACTTACACAGTAAATCACCGTGAACAGCCGCGCTTTACAATCTCGGAAGTGGCAGTTGATTGGCAAAAGCCTATGGTGCTGCAGCGCAAATTGCGGCCATCCATTGCACGCGTTAACGTACAATTGGACCCGCAGCATGCAGCTAGCAAACACACCACCGCTCCAATCAACCACACCAGGCCTTCACCCTAATCGAACAATCGCAATCGAACTCAAATAAAAAAATCAAATAAAATACAAATGTATATAGCGCCATAGGTCGCTAGCGAATCAGAGGCGCTTTGTGGCGATGACGAGATGAGACGAGATGCTGTCCATAGGCCGCTAAGATAAACAATTCAGTCTTCAGTCTACTTTTAAAGGTGCTAACAAGTTTAGCCTCTCTACAATTTTCAGACAGTGAATTCCAGACAGTAGGTGCACTAACATAAAATGCCTTCGTCAACAAAACTAATGACAACTTGGGAACAGTAAGTAAGTAGCTTTTTTATTTGAAGATCTAAGTTGCCGAACGGAACTGTAACTCTCGAGTAGTGACGCTACGTAGAAAGAAGTGCCGTCGATTTCGTCTTGTGTATCAACGGTGCCAGTTTGTAAACGTAAATGTGTTCTCATGGCGTCGCGTTAGAGGCTTAACTAGCCATGTAACTGCCAATGAACCGATGGTCGATGCATTGTTTTATTTTGTAACGTTTTTAGCCTATTATACCTCGGTTTCATTAATTCTTTGTCACCGACAACCAATGGCATATTAAATACATACATACATACACACAGTGGAGTCGAAAAAGTAGTTCGCTGGCACTGGCGAACCGCGGAGCACGACAGACTACCCTGGCCAGCTCATTCTGAGCCATCTGGAGCCTGTTCAGCTTCCTGACCTTTGAGTAGCAAGTCCGACGCTCTAACCACTAAACTATCAAGTCACCCCGTTGTTTGCAAGCACATGCAATAATACTAACATTATAAACAGTACAGTTTTCATACTAACAAGGAGAATTTCTCGTTCCAGACTGGGTTGAGGTCTTGCGGCACCGTTTTCGTGCGTTTCGTTACCTTTCCCACTTTGACAGTGACGTAAGGATCACTTGTACCAGTTTTGTCTTTGCCGATCAAGCCTTGCGCGCAGATCACTACAAGATGAACAGAAATACGAGCTGCACACAGTGTGGAGCAAAAAAGACCAAGCTACCAGCTACGGTGAGTCAAAACGGTGCTAAGTAAGTAAGTGAGAACATTTATTTACAGTCGTAAAATATTTTTGACATATGAAACTGCAAATTAACGTTTAAAAATGGCACACTCTGCAACAAACTGTCGGTCATCCGATCAATCAAAGACGGGGCTACTCAACAACGTCATCATACTGAAAGGTTTGCATTCCGTGAACGCTCTCTAGTGATACCTGTGATGCCGAGCTTGGCGGACCATTTTGATGTTCCATCGAGAACAGACTGTTTCACTGCCTTCATGTGGCCGACGTGCTGCTTTGCGTCCACGTTAAATACACTCCTACAAGATAAACAAGTAAGTAAGTATGTAAGTAAGTAAGTAATCTTTATTGCACAAACGTCAGACGCATCTGTGTTACATGCAATACTAAGAAGTTAGAATGTAATACAACTAATAAAAATGTTTTAAAAATGAACGCAAATACAAATACACATACAAATTCAACTAAGATTAATGGGAATACGCTAGACTATGACATCAGTCAACCCAGACAGGGCGTGGTTAGGAAAGCTACTCGTCATCAGCGGCAGACGAAAAACAACTGAAATTAATGGCCTAGTACCTGTCTATAATGTCAGACTCACACGCACCAACGACAGATAAGTGCGCGCATCTGGCATTTATGAAGTGTTTATTGGCTTGTCAGGAAACATTTGGAAACGGTCTGGTATAAAAGCATTGATATTCTCCTGTCCGACTTTAAGCCCTGTGACATAAGTCCTTTTGAGGGTTGCAAAAGCCTCACAACGTTTTTAACCCATTTGGGGATGTGGGGTTGCACGTTGGGCCCATCGGGTGACTCAGTGCAGATGGCAACATCTCCACGCAAAGAAGAAAGAAAGAAAAAACGAACAGACTAGCCGGTAAAAATTCACAGCCTCTTGCGATCGTGGAAAAAATTGTTAGAATAAATAAGTAAGCAAATGACGTCACCGGACGAGCTCGAAAATTTCCGGTTTGTTGTGTTCACGAATCTTCATTCGTTCTTTCATCACCGTGATGATGTTGTTCATTCCGTCGTCGACACTCTGCTTCGAGTTCTTCTCAGGTCCGCCTTCAGCGGCAACGAACGAAATTATCATCAAACAGTTTTAGAAATGCAAAAATTGGTACATAGGTAGGCTACCTCGAAGGGTGCATGAAAAGTTGGGGGCATTGCCTTGTGGACATTGTTGCGTGACTACGCGAACAGTGCGAAGCTACAGAAGCCGGGGACGAAGTCTGCCGTTTCGGACGGACGGACGGACGGACGGACGGACACCCGACCGTTGCATTATACTCTTATTGGATCGGATGTTCATATTAGTTTTGATGTGTGAATAAAGATTATAACGAGTGAACTCTGCCTTTGTTCGCTAATTTCCCAGTAGCAGTTAGTCGTCATTAGACGCGGCCAGCGTGATAAAAGCAGTGGTGGGTTATAAAATACAAAATACACAGCACGTCGGCTACAGTTTTCTGCATTCGCGCACCTCCAGTCTGATAGCTATTAACAGGCCGAACTTTTACTTTGACTTCTACGTTTTTATTCTTTTTTACTTTTAGTATTTTTAGAACTAGACTACGCCGACTTACCTAACTGTTTCATGCAGCATATACATCGTTCTTTTATCGTCACCATGCACCGCTGATTCGTTCGCCACTTACGCTGCCGTATCTATTTGTTTTCATTAGGCCGCATCGCTTCCACGCAGTGCACAAGATGCCGCCTGTTGCCACAGATGCCGCACGTAGCGTGGTCTGTGTGTCTGTCTGTGCGTTGATCACACTGATGTACCGTGTAGAAATGCTGAACCGATCGAGATGCCGTCTGAGGTGCTGACTCACGTGGGTCCAAGCAACCTTGGCATGTATTACATTGGGATCAAGATAGGACGAATCCATTCGCAGCCGCGAGGGGTGACAAGTCGGCGATGCGGCCTTTTGCCAAACTACTTGTTGATTAAGTGTCTTTGCCTGTACCGTTTTTTCTGAGCTACTTGGTTTTTGATCTTATTTTTTTCCTTATTATTTCGTTTCCGGGCCGTGTGCTAGATTACGCTGGCCATCTCGTCAGCTTATGAGCGCACGTTAATCTACCGTATCGTATCGTATCGTATCGTAAGTGATTGATATGAAGAACGAACGTTGGATGCAGTCAGCGTTGAGGAGGTCTTTGCATTTCTCGTGCGTTGTAAGTGAGCACTCGGTACAGCGGAGTCCCTGCCGCGCGAGACCCCACAACAGACCCTTGCATTCGACACAGAACGTCGGAGATGTGGCCGAGAGAACCACGAAGTTGTGAGGAGTTGTGCATGAGATCGGATAGATGAGCGCCTGTAGCGTCTTCTTATAGACATGCTGTTTCTACACTCGGCACACACATCTCATCATGGTCAGGCCCGGAGTCAGGTTGTAGTATAGGCCAGTGATGTTAGTCCTTGTCCTTGTCCTGGTCCTTAAGGACTCCTTAAGGACAATTACGAAGTCCCTGTCATTGTCCTGGTCCTTGATAGTAAGGTCCTGGTCCTTGTCCTTGTCCTTGTCCTTGACACCAAAGTCCTTATCCTTGTCCTGGTCCTGGATAGTAAGGTCCTTGTCCTGGTCCTTGTCCTTGTCCTTGACACCAAAGTCCTGGTCCTTGTCCTGGTCCTTGTAACTAAAGTCCTTGTCCTGGTCCTGGTCCTTGCACTGTAAGTCCTGGTCCTGGTCCTGGTCCTTGTGACTAAAGTCCTTGTTAACATCACTGGTATAGGCCCTACAGCCTCCGTCTCGCACCTGTCGCCCTCTAGACAATGCTAAACGTTTGTTTCTTTAGCGACTAAAACAATAATATTGACGTGTTAGTGCAAAGGTTCGACAGTTTAGTGCTGACAATGCATAAAACATCAGTGATTGATTGGCTAACGTATGTTCAGAATATTTTGCGGCCATCTTTCGTAGGCCCCTTTGACGTCAGAGGCACTTTTGCTTACAATGCCTATGGCCCTGTTCACGGTCAATGGCAAGGTAAGGCAAACGCAGTAACTCATTGACTCGCAATGACATCAGGCAGACAGCCCGCAGTTGACGTTAGTCATAAACCAAGCAGTAGGCTGACAATACATGCTGTCAGGCCCGCGGTTACCTTCCCAGCTTCAGAGCTTCACCTTCCTTGGCTGGTACCAATTTCTACTGCTTAGTGAATGGAGGTATATATGTGTGAATGATATGCTTAGGTTCGCTGTGTGACAACGGAATGGCCGGGGATTGAACCTGTGAGATCTAGATACATGTAACTAAGTAAGTAAGTAAGTACGTAAAACACTTAGAAAGCGCTGTTAATCACATAAATGAATCTAAAGCGCTGGTGTTTGCTGCCAGGGGTAATGAAAGCTGTTTAAAAGGTGCGTTTTAAGTTGGCGCCAAAACAGTTGAATATATCGGAATAACCAATTTAGTCAGGAAGGGAGTTCCAAATAGTTGGGGCAGCTGGACGGAAAGAGCGAGAATTGATAATGAGATTGTGTGAGGAACTTGCAAGAAGTTAGAGGAGGATAGCTAAGAACACGGAAGGACGGTATACTTCATGCACTTTCTACACTTCAATTGTTAATAAAATATTTTGTTGCTAACGTTTTTGTTTATTTTATTTGTACAAAAAATAGCGAAGTAAAATTCGAATACTGCATATTTCGAAGAGCCCAAAAATAACTCATTTGCACACCTTGTCCTTAAACATGTTTAGGCATTAGGTTTGCATGGGAGTTTGTCATAATAGGCGTATAGGTAACGTTGTATGCAACGTTTAGAAACGTTTTTAAAAATATTTTGTCACATTTTTCGTTCTTTAACTTTTAAAACAATTTACTTAGACATATTTCCATCCGTGCTATAAGTACGAGTCGCCTGTACGTACCAGTTCCTCGTCATTGAAGGATTGTCGTACCACGAAAGCCGACGTACTTACTGCCGGACGATGAGCCACAGAGAGCGACTAAAACATAGCACACCGTACAATACAGGTAAACATAAAGCAATACAGGTAAAGGTAAGAGGATGCCATGTTGTTTTCTACAGAAGCGTAGACGCTCATCTGTCTTCCCAAGACCCCGCGCCCGTAGACGGTTACATCACTAGTCTGTAGCGCAGAGTTAGTATGATGACTGACTTACGGTTACCTTCCCAGATGCAGAGCGTCACCGCAGTTTGGCGAGTATCAAATTATACTGTTTGCTGGGCGAAGCATAAGATTGTGAACAACTTGTAGTCGCCACTTCTTTAGTCATAAATCAAGCGCCAGATCCGTTGAGTAATCTCGCTACCCAGTATGATACACAGTGGCCCAAAAAACTGGGAGTTGGCTGTTTGTCATTGTTAATTAAGAAAAGAAGTGTGAAGTATCTCACAAGGTAGTGTAGTGACATGTTCAGGGTGTGTCGGAAACGTTTAATGACGACTTAGCTGCATACATACTACACGGTTCGAATTACGCTAAGGCAGTATATGAGATAATTGAGGGGAATCGGGGACGGAAGTCCCGAGCGGGGTCCGTATACATTTGTCGCTGCCACGTACACAAGATTTTAGTACAATACAGGGTGGTCCAATAAACTGCACCCCCCATCTTCTTCACTCTTACGGTATCAATAACAATAAATATGTGATACAAACTAGTTTTACCGACATTTTAAGATGATCATGAATAATAGTATGTAATCAAGTTGTTTTTACCATTATAGTGTTAAACATTTTACGATACAGTACCAAAAACCGGGATGATTACTATCTAAGTCTGATGGTCTAACGATTGTGGACTATATATGCACCATGTGATGTTCTTTTTAAATGTTTTTATGTTATTTTCATGCTAGTTTTTATATGTTTTATGTTAATTTTCTTTTGTGTACACGCTAAGATTTACATAATAAATAATTTTAAAAGATGTTATTTAAAGTCCACTCCTATATACCACTGTTTCCGAGCAAGTTTCTTCAGCCATTTTAGCGCTCCGCTCTTTTTCTGTTATCAGTTTTAAATTAGATTTTTGTTATCTTTACTGACTGAACTGGTGTCAGCTTGGCGATAGAATATTTAGTGATAGTCTAAAATATTATGCTACGTGTGTCGCACTCAAATCTGACAAAACAAGCTCTATTGGCATAAATTATAGCACACTTTGTTGAGAAACCGCAGGGGTGCGGGCTTTTGGCACACCCTGTAGAATTATAGCGATATATCACGTCAAATATGAGGCCTACATTTATTTGTTAATGAAAACTGCCTAAATGAAACCAATCTATTTTTTCTTTTTCCTATTATCGTAATTTCCTACGTTGTGATAATAAACAAGAAAGCAAAACGTTGGTAAAGCAAATTTTCAAAATGGAAGTCTCATGTATTACGGATGAGCGAATGAATGTATTAATGGGATTTATGAGAAGGGTTCCTTGGCAACGGCGATATACGACTTGTAGATAAGATGCGGTATTTCACGGTTACAGCGGCTGCAGTTTGGGATGAACGGAATGTAATTTACGGATGACGGTAGTAATCAAAAACTGACGTGTTAGTTTATTGGCCTCGCCAAAGGAAAGAGTGATATTCCAGTTTGTTTGTCCGAACTGTCTCCAAGACGTGAGCTGATATTATGCAAACACGAAAGGCGTCGAAATAGTTTCAAATTGGCAACGATATACTTAAATTATTAAATATTAAACATGGCTAACTCGAGATCATGCAATAGCAGTTGTATATATTTTTCGATCTAAACGTCTAAAGCAAAGAATAAAATAATTCCACTTCACGTGTTGCTTGTCGTTAAACGAAAACGTCTACATTTTTCGTGGTGATTTACATGGAAGCTACAAACTAAAAGATGCCACATATCACTAGCAAAAAAATTAAAATTTCCAAGCCACTCACTAACCTACTCTTAAACAAATTTTAGAGAAGCATCTTAACGCACGAAAATCCAACGTCATTCTCAACGTATAATAAGTATAATAAAGTTCCAAACCTAATGATTAATAAAATGCATTGTCGCTTTAATCAAATGTGCATATAAAATAAAATCAGCTTAGATGTTTACCGTTGAAAACTGTTTGCAAGAAATCACAAATAAGTTTACGATATTTGTATCCTCATAAATAAATGCTATCTGTTCTGTTGTGTTACTGGATGTATTTCGAAAGCTGTTATTTTCTATTGAACTCACTTCAACTTGCTATCAATAATAAACAAGCAAATAATTAAATAAGTTTACAAATGCCTTATTTCACTTACCAACAACAAAATAAATAAACGACACTAAAAGATGCCAAAAATTTCACACGGTAGTGCAGAAACAGATGTAAGATGTGGTGTTATCGTTAATGGCACTCACTAAAAACGACCGCTGAATCCGAGGGAGAATGAATATGAATTGATCGTCATTTTGACGAAGTTACCGATAAAGAATAATGACATTTTTTGTCTAACACTGACTCTGTTTTACTAAGTTTTTACCAATCTGCAAAATGATATTGATAAATATATGAACCATTCAATTAAAAAACACTTAATGACATACACTTCTAGCTGCGATTAGCTCAATAAAAGACAAACAGCGGGAATTATTTACCGGATCTTTAATGACTGTAATTGATTTTCTGCGGGCTCGCTGAACCACGGGAGCGCTGTCTATATCTGAGTAGAAATCGATCTGCCCAGCTCGCCTGCAAACAAACAAAAACAGATATGATAAAAGTAACTGAGTAAAAATAATGCTATAGTTGCAGATGAAACATTAACGTTTAACTGATTGACTGATCGATTGAGTTAAGGTTTTACGTCCCACCGGACACAAAATAAATCATTTCGGAGACGTTCGTCCCAGCCAATCTCTTGGCTTAGTACTGAAAAACTGAAACAAACACAACAAAAGTAAACATGCATGCGTAACAAAATATACTACAACATAAAATTAACACAAAAACTAAAGCCAGGTTTGGTCGACTCCTATGACCTCTGACCTGTAACGGAACGGGTCTATTCTGGAAAAAGCAGTTAAGTCAGAAAGTTAATGAGTAAGGAAGAAAGTATAAGGAAAGAAGAAAGTAAGGAAGGAAGTTAACTAAACAAACAAAGAATTTATATAGCGCAGAAATCAACAAAATCAAAGTGCATTACCGCCAGTCCAAGTACTGCAGCTGATCAGTATGAAAAATTAGGCTTCAACGTTGCCAAAGAGATGTAACACATTAAAATTAAAATTTTGGTAAATGTTAAGATCGCATAAAGTGAGATTTTAAACAAATCAATAGGACTAACAGTTGCATACAAATGTCACGCATTATATTCAGCTTACGTGCTTAACGCCTAAAATATCACACTGACCGTCGACATCTGTATACAACACGGTGGGCATGAGTCACTGCGTCGCGCGGGTCTGTCAGTGGCAGTGGAGACTTCTTGAGATATGCGAGCGGACATCCAAACAGCAGACAAACGAAAACAAAGACAGACAGGGAGACAGACAGACAGACAGACACACACACACACACACGCTGTTCGCAATACTTTACAACCTAATGCCCGGTCCACACCAGCAACAATGTCGAAGCAACATTGTCGAATGCTATAATGTCGAATGTTGCTTCGACATTGTTGCTAGTGTGGACCGGGCTTAACGGAAGAGATCGAAATTAAAACATATAGACTACTATGAACGTTGGGCAAGCGATTACACTGCTCAAATATAATACACAGGATAATGATATGACTCATTACTGAAGCTGTCACTGTTCTTTTTTTGCAAAATCGGCTCCCTTAAAATGATCGTACCATACGCGACCTCCATGACCTGACCTAGTATCGTAGATCAAAGGTCAGAAGGTCATCAGACAGGCATACTTGTCGGTGTTGGTCAACTGCTCCACGGCTTCGCAGAGCTTGTCGCTTGCCGCATCACTTGACTCCTGCAACACAGCAAGTTAGTCATCAATACACGGCAATAGGGCTGCAACGTCGACTAGGGCTGCAACCGAATACTCGAACATTCGAATATTCGAATATTAAATAACAATTCGAATTCTGTTTACGGCACATAACGAATGCCGTTTTTTTCGCTTTTTGCATTTTGTCTCTGTTTGTAGCACTTTGTTTTACACTATTCGTAATACGCGGTTTTATAAAAATAGTAGTAATAAGTTGATAATTGCAGTAATTGCTTGCTGATTACAATCGAAATATTCCAGTGATGCGACTTCATTCACGCAAAAATGCCACTGCGTTCGATTGATCATATCTTTAAAGCGCATGAACCTGAACCAATTTGCACGGCTTTGGCACAATTCAGAGCCGTTTTGCAGTTGCTACATTCGTACACTAATTCAAATATTCGATTATCCCCGCGATCAAATATTCGAATTCTTTTTTTCCGACCGAATCCCAGTCCAGCATCGACCGAGTAAATCTATTTGTTCGAGTACATTTGATGGGTACTTTTACGAATAGTCGATTAATCGGCACATCTCCACGATCCAAATAACAATAATTGACGTAAATGTCTCCAAGTGGTCTTAGCTGCTGTGAAACAGAACAAATGACTAGCCAGTCCCCTGTCAATTATAAATGTTGATTAGCGCAGACAAAAAGGTCATTTTGTCGTTCGGCTAACGCTAGTCGGCAAAATCGACTGAACAGCCTGCGAGAAAGTCGTAGGCCCGTTGCACCTGGTCACCGCAAAAGCTTCAGCGAAGGTTACCATGGAGAAATTGATGCAAGAAAAAATTCCGTTCAAGTAGTGTTGTTGGTGTGGAACTCTTTACTGCTGCAGTTGTCTTAGCCCTGATGTCGCTTCTTTTTAACGTAATCTAGCAAAGTTTACGTTTTTTTCAGTTTTTAAAATGTTACTTTAGGCCTAAATAGATCACTACAATAGGCCTATACTGGTTCTCCGATATTACCTCTGTAGAATAATTACGTGTAATCCAGCTGTTTCGTTCTGTGTTATATTTATTTTATGTATTTCGTACATCAATGTATCCTATCGTACTGTATTGTATTATGCTAATTGCATGTATTTTATTACTGGCCCGCCTAATGGACCAGCATTGTTTTGATCCCTGGCATCTGTCGTCGTCTGTCGTTGTCTGTAACACTGCCGGCGGGCAAGCGGGCGCGCCGGCCGCCAGATGGGCGGGCGGCGGGCAGCCGGCACTCTTCGGCGGGCCAGTAGTGTTACGTCCCGTTAGAGCGACACCTTGTGTTTGTTATATTCCTCTTAGTCACCACGTATTAACTGTACTCCTACGAGCGTAAATTAGGGGAAGGTTTGCAGTTGTGCATTCGCATTCAACTTTGTCTTTGCAACGCTGGGCGGAGTCATCGCACAATGACGAAGTTAAAAATACGGTAGGTAAAATTTGGGATTTGTTTGCCCCTCAAGACGACGAAATAAACTGATCAAGATGAAATTTGGCACTTAAGCATGGACCTGTATGGTCTACTTGAGCGTGCGAAATTTGGCGCACATTGGGAGGCGTGGGTATATAGGAACCCAAAATTTGCTTTAAAAACCGCAGTTTCGGCGGTTTTTCGGCGGCTTTCGCCCCGCATGGGCAACAGTGTATACATGCATAGCAGTCAAGCTATAGTATAGCATGAAAGAGCATACAAAGGGTTCACTATGAGGGATTGGGAGTATGACCATGCTGCCGGTGTTACAGCGACTCAGTGATGCTGACGTTTTCTAGTTGTTTCTGTCTCTCTTTCTCTCTTTCCATGTCAGTTTTCTCTTGTACCAGTTCAAACTACCCTTCAATGTTAGCCGGGGAGTACGCAAATGGGTTCCTAGTGGTACACCCGCCCTCGGCGATAGCCGGTCTGTAACCCCGACCCATCAAGACTATATAGCCTGAGTCACCAGCAAATCCCGAACGCGTATCTGACTAAGCAGAGTCGTTGGTGACATACGGGCAAGCTGTCAGATTACGACGGATTACCGAGCCTTTACAGATGGCGTCTGCTAAACACTTCCTGTTCGCACGTTGATTAACTTTCGCCAAGACACGATCAGCATTTCGCAGCGCAAGCAACGCGGTTTCAAAAAGTTTTATAATGTCTTAAATATCATTTTTCGATTCACGACCATGTCATCCTTACGACCACCAACAACAGCGAGAACAAAATTCCATCGATAAACTGATATAATATAATACAATACAACTAAAGTTCTAGTACACATTCATACATAAAACAGACGGACTGTGCATTAAAATGTCAGTGATAGATTAAAAACTAAAAGCAATGCTAAAAGATTCGTCTTAAGTGCTCGTCAGAATGCGGCATGATTGCTGATGAGCCTTATAGTAGGAGCGAGACTGGTCGAGACGAAAGGCCGCATCGCGGGGCGGGGCGAATTTTTCACGGGAGACGATGTAACGTGACACCGACCAGTCGGGAGCATTTCGGTCGGCGTCATTCCGTCATTGAAGATTGAATGATCCCTTTCGAGTCACACGGGCGCCCATCTGCCTCTGCAGTGGATGCATTCCTCGCTTCCCTTTTGCTAGTGGTTTAATCCAATCGATACATTAAAGGAGAGGAATGTGAGGGCTATCCCCTTCAGTTGGTTGCGTGGCTCAGTGGTAGAACGTCGGTCTTCGGCTGGCGTACTTTCTCTGTCCTGTGCTCGACCTGTAGCTGACGGGTGACCACTTATGTGGGTAAACCGTCCGCTATGGGTCAACCAACCAGGCCAACTCAGCCTTTCATCCCTTCGGAGTCGACAGATGAGTAGTAAGCTGCAATTAGATGTCTCTTACCTCAGTTAGAGGTGGCGCCATCCGGTGAACGCATACGAAGGAAAGGCAGGCATGGTGTATTTGCAGGTAAAACTGTGTGATCCATGCCTGAGCGCTTTGAGATATAAATAGTATATAAAAAGGCGCAATATAAATACGCTTCCTTTCCTTTTTCCTTTCTCCAGCGAACAAACTGCTCGTGAGCTCCCCAGCATGACAGTTTGCTTTCGTTTTCTGATGATGATAAACTGGCTAATGCTAGTAACCAGTAAAGATGTAGGGAATGGTTCATTGGGCCCGCCCGATTCAGCCCCAAATGGCATCTCGATCGGTTCCGCCTTTTGCAGGGTATATCCGTGTGACCAACATATAGGCAGACAGACACACCGACATCCGTAGCAACAGTCCGCATCTATACAATGCACAAGACGCAGCCCAGGAAGTATTTCCCGTTCTCGGCGCTCGTACTAAAAACCTGACCGACCCGAGCGATCAACCGACAGCACAAGCGACGGTGAGCAAATAAGTAAGTAAGTAAATCAGTGCGCGTCGCCGACTGGTGATGTACGATACATCTGCGCATCGTCGTGGTGACGTCACTTCCGCTATAAAAAACATAAACGCCGCCGGATCGGGCGTAGGATGAATGGTTTGTAGACGGTTAGTCGCGTCCGGGAATTCGCCCGCTTTTTATACGTCGGCTGTTCATCTTCGTTTACCGCTTCCTTTTCGCATACGCCACTTCTGTCCACGTGTTGCTTTATACCGTCATTACGCCATGTGTGTGTGTGTGTGTGTGTTTGTGGAGACATTCCGGGGACTAGGTCGGCGCCCGGATGCTATGATATGGGCACTGGGCAGGGCATATTTTAAGGAAAATTAAGTACTGCACATTCTGCGAAAAGTCAGGGGGTCTGGGGTGGAGCCCAGTTGGGTCCAGAGGCAACCCGTCTGGTCAAGGGGTTAGGGGCGAAGCCCCCAGAAGCTGAAAAGTTTTGCGTAAAACGCCACTTTATTATTTCCTGGTTGTGGAAACAGACGTGGTCGGGTTACATTGTTTAAATTAGTCGATAACAAACGTTAACACGAACTTGGCAAGTGCTAGGAAGGTAGCGAAAGCCAAAAATTTCCTAAGTCCAAAATCCCACCTCCGGGGAGATCTCCCTCTCCGCGGGCAGATCCAAATCCCATGTAATCCTCTGTGGTAACCGACTCACCAGAATTCAACTCGATTCGTTTCAGTTTAGCAACAATACAAGAACGTCGCACATACACAGCCCGTATGATAACGGTCCGCTAAAAATCAGTAACGGATGCCACTACGACCTAAAAACCCACCGCTGCCCAGAGGAGTGATAAACGCGGTCCTGTTTCATAGTGTCACACATTAGAAGACACGCAGTTACCACAACGTCATACAAGATGGACAGGCACCAACAACCAGAAAGCCTCCCGAGCTTATTTGTGCAAGACGCTCAGCTACCGCAGATGGACCGCGCCACGCGCTGTGTCAGTTGAAATATTGCCAACTGATGGCTAGTTGTGATCGAAAAATCACGTTGTGGCGTTGTTTTGCATGAGAGAGAGAGAGAGTTTATTTGCCACAAAAATAAGAAAAAAACATACAAAATCATAGCAAATATATAACCGTGGCAGGCTACCAGATAGATAAACCCATCAAGCTGATCGCCTTTAGTACTAATTATAGTAAATATTTCAGAATACAACGTGACAAAACAGCATGATCTGCAGTTTAGCCGTTTTGACAGAACTTTTACTTCCGACGGACAGACAGACGGACATAGAGAGACAGTCATGGCATAATACTAAGCGTCGTGCGGCAAGAAAACATGCATTAAAGATGTAGCTACGAGATGTCCGGCAGATGTCGACACGTGCTTATGTCCGCAGTTAGCAGCCGCCAGTACGTGTTATACACTGTGTCTCAAAAGAAACGTCCCACCTTTAAACTGTCTCTAACTTTGTCGAATCTTAATCGATTTTCAAAATTTTTGCACTGCTGGAAAGCGTGTGAATTTTGCTATAAAAGCCATATGACAATACCCATCTTACCTTAGGCATGTTGCTACACTACCTTGGGAAATTAAACATTGGTGGTGGGTATTGTCATATTGTTTTTATGGCAAATTTCATACGCTTTCCAGTAGTGCAAAAAGTTTGAAAATCGATTAAGATTTGACAAAGTTAGAGACAGTTTAAAGGTGGGACGTTTTTTTAGACACAGTGTAGTTCAGCAGATGTGATGCGTTTGACGGACGATTTCCGTGACAGAAGACATGTGCTGAAGTAATTACTTTGCAATTCGTCTTCGATGGATCAAGCTAATCCATGTGCGTATAGTGTTCGTCGGTATGATCTGTCACAATTTCCACTCACACCGCTCTGCATGTGCTGTGGCCATTGCGTCTGTCTGTCATGGTCAAGCGAACATTGTGCCAAAACGGTAACATTTATCACTGAACGGTGTTCACCTCCAGGCAGCGCCGGCTGAGAGACACTGGCACTGGTACCGAAGTGTCCGACTGACACCTCGGCACCAGACACTTCGACACAAAATGAAGGGTGTTTTGCTGAGTTAATTATATGTTCTTTGTACAGGGTCGTTTGAAACAGTAATACAGGCAACTGCCCACAAAAAAAGGTGAAACACTTCGGCACTTAGGTACGGAGCGTCTAAAAAGACAGTCTTTCAGACACTTCGGCGCTATAGTTCCGAAATGTTCTGACAGTTCGAACCCACTGTTGGACTGGCCACTGTGTCAATCACAATGAGCACAGACGCCACCCCCCCCCCGCATTCGACGAACATAGGCGTCCCCTTCGGATATGATACACTTAGAATGGCGCCCCCAAATTGTTGCTGATGGCACAGCCCCTAGAACAACGCCAGTCCGAATCTGTTCGACTCGATTATTGCATTATTCATTGTATTTTTATTGTATCGTTTTGTTGTATTTGATTATCGCACATGTTATGACATAGGCCATTGTGTATATTTAGCAATAATTCAGCTGTTCAGCTGTTCAGCTGCAAGCACGTTGAGTTGAGTTGTTCGGACCAAGCGAAGCAGTGTGACCATAATGATACGGACACGCAAAGTTCTGGCTGCAGAGTGCAGAATCTGCACTCTGCGGGTGGTCGAGTGACAATAATGCATAGAGTCACAGTGAGTACATGCTCGCGCTTCGCGGCTCCCTCCGTCGTGCATAACGACCACGCGGAGAAATCATTTCAAGCGTCAACATCTGTCAGTCTCCCTGTAGCCTGGAGAGTGAAGTTGACCACAAGAAAGTATCGACTGGACCGGAGAACTTAAAGCCCGGTCCACACCAGCAACAATGTCGAAGCAACATTGTCGAATGCTACAATGTCGAATGTTGCTTCGACATTGTTGCTAGTGTGGACCGGGCTTTAGGAGCTTCGAGCGTACAGCATCGTTGCAATTGCTCATCCAGCCACGGTCGTTGCGTTGACGACAACCATCCGTTCAACCATAGCAACAACGTAAACAGCAACAATGGCTTCTTCAGTCGTCTTATCTCTACACTGGACCACGCCAGCTCGTCACCGTTCATCACTACTGGAACGGCCGATCCAGATGGCATAAAATTAGCGAATCGATCCGATTTGTTTATTTTCTCGTGATACGATACGATATGGTACGGTAGATATAGGCCTACGTCGCTCAAAAGCAGATGAGATGGCCAGCCTGATCTAACACACGACATAGAAACGAAAAAATAAGGAAAACTGAAAACATAAACCGAGTAGCTCAAAAGAAACGCACGGGAAATAGTCCAAGAAGGCAGTTCGGGTGGGGGGTGGGGGTAGGATCTGCAAAACAGGTAGGTTTTAAGCCGGGAGTGAAAGAGAGAGGGAGTATGAGCAGAGTGGTGAATCAGAAGAGGAAGACGTACATTCGTGCAGGACGGTTTGCGTTCTTTATTTATCCCGGAAACGATAAAACGTCGATTAAATATAGTTACTGTGGATGGAACGCTAACGGAAGTCATAAAATTGATGACTTATTTAATACCGCCATTAGCTTCTCATCACGTGACCGATGCTCTGGTAATCGGCTGCTCATGTCATTGTCCCGCGGCAGGGCTGCGAAACATTGCGATCTGCGTGTCTGTATGTCTGTATGTCTGTCCGCTCGCATATCCAGTGTCGACGTGGATGTCGTCGCCACCGCGACGGCCTGCTGTGACCCTGACCTTTGACTTTTGACTTCCAAGTCTCATCAGTAGAGGCTGATGAATATTCCCTGTACGTTTCATCGAGATTGCTCAAGCCGTTCATGAAATATCGTGGTTACAAATCTGTCCGGACGAACGAATGGACGAACGTGGCGGACAGCCGCAAAACAAATTGCCTTCACGGGTGGCTAAGGCATAAAAACAAAATTTCCAAACTATGTTAAATTTTCTGTACATGTTAACGGTAGTCATCGTTCGATCCTTTTCTGATGACAATGCAATATGTTGTGTACTTTGTACTTCCGGTTTTGTGGATGATGTCACGTTTCTCACATAATACGTGCTGCGTGGTGGCGGCTCATTGGTAGGGCGTTGGACTTGCGATTTACAGGTCGCGGGTTCAATTCCCGACCGGTTGGCTTTCACGTAACATAGGTCAACTCAGCCTTGCATCCCTCCGGGGTCGCTAAATCGAGTACCTGGTTCGGCTGGGGGTAAAGGCGGGATTCTCATTCTGCCGGGTGGTAGTTAACACTGTGTGATCCCATATGGCATGTAAGTTTCCCGCAACGGTGTGGCTGCAAAGTTGTCTGCGAACTCTATACTTTACTATTTAGTTTTTTTATAACTAGTCATATTATTAATAAATAAGTTTCGCTGCGGAGGCGAATGAGGCGAAATGACGTCACATAATACGTGTTGCGTGGTGGTTCAGCGGTAGGGCGTTGGACTTGCGATTTACAGGTCGCGGGTTCAATTCCCGACCGGTTGGCTTTCACGTAACATAGGTCAACTCAGCCTTACATCCCTCCGGGGTCGCTAAATCGAGTACCTGGTTCGGCTGGGGGTAAAGGCGGGATTCTCAACTCTGCCGGGTGGCAGGTAACACTGTGTGATCCCATATGGCATGTAAGTTTCCCGCAACGGTGTGGCTGCAAAGTTGTCAGCGAACTCTATACTTTACTATTTAGTTTTTGTATGACTAGTCATATTATTAATAAATAAGTTTCGCTGCAAAGGCGAATGAGGCGAAGTGACATCACGGGGGCGAAATCTGCTGTCCTTGACTGTCTGCTTTTACATTTATGATGAATAGAACTCACCGGTTCTGACGTGTCGTCGTACTTAGACAGGTGACCGATCGCCGGTCGCTCGCTCGATGACAGACAACTTGCTGGCAGATTCGACGGCAGTAAATTCGCGACGGATTCGAGAACCACCTTCGAGCGATTTAATACGTCATCCGGTTCCGACCGGCGTTGGTCCAAGTGCTGTCTATAAACCGACTCGGAATTCGAAACTGCAGTCGACACCGAGGTAAAGCGATGGCTGTTCGGGCTATTTTCGTTGTGGCTTCGTTCCGTCGCTTTGATGTTGGTTTCTGTCGACGTAACGTGGCTGATGTACGGACAACTGGACCGACTCTTCAGAAGCTGACGTCGAACGTTACTGCTTCCGGTCGAATGATTTCCGCCATGGGTCACCTTCCGTGCGGTCGAGTATATCTTTCCATGTCGTGGAAAACTGTCAACTGCACTACTGGACGACGGACATAGCCCTCCTACAGTCAACTGCGGGTCAGCTGAGCTGGCCATGGAGTCGTCGTTGGAAATGCAGAGGTGTTGTAGCTCGTTGCTGATCTCCAGAAATTCGTGGTGAACCGGCTGTCCTTCCTCGTGGTCCGTGTCTACCTCCATCGACTGATCTTCGTCGCTGTCCAGTGACAGAAGATCGTCGATTACGCGCCGTTCTTCCGCGCTGCGGCCGTCGAAGAGAGGATCTTCTGAAGTCCAGCGTGATCTGGACCGCTTCAAAGTCGACCCTGTCTGCTGCTGCTCATCACCACAGCGTACAGATGTTCTGGTGATGTCATCTGAACACAAAGATGTGGTACAGTTGAAGTCGACAGAGGTGTGATGGTTCGGAGAATCGTCGAAAGAACGCAATCCACCGCCGTCATCGTTGTCCGAGTCCTCGTCGAGGGATTTCGCGCGTCGGCAGCTTCTGACCAATCTCGTCAAATTCCGCTCCACGTACTGCGGCTCGTCCTGCACCCATTTCCGGTCTGCGTCGGCAAACCGGAAGTTGTCGACCACTTGACCGGGAGCTCGAATCACCTGCCTCCCTTTTTCCGTTTCTAGGACCTTCGGACAATTCCGGTTGCTGCGGTCTTCGTATTTCCACCACGCCGTCGTCCTGTATCTGGTTCGACTCGAAGTACTTCGACGCATCATCGTCATCTCTCTCTGAACATCACTTTCTGGTTGCCGTTCATACAAGTCTGCTTCGTCTACCATATTTCGTTGTTTCGAGTTATTTGCTAGAATACTATAGTGCGGATCTGTAAAGTGAGTTTTGTTAACCACCGCCAATCTATCGGCTACAGCAGTCTGTCGGTTCTTTGTCGATTTCAGTCGGTCCATAACCAACCAACGAAGACTGTGTACAGATTGTGCCTGTACACAGTTGCACACGCTATACTCGGTACCGTACGTCGTACGGCACACATTCCATGCGGAAGCCGTTAAATCGAAGATCGGTTTATGTCGGTTTTTAATCGGTTAGTTCGGTTCTTTGTCGGTTCTCGCCGATTCAGTGATGAACTCCGCCACGCGTCGCCGTTCCGCGATATCTGTCGGGACGGAAGTTGTCGGTTCTGGGAACTATGTCGCAGAGCCCTTGCTACTCGTATTCGCGCCCTCAGCTGCCTCCATCGCCGAGCTGCCGCCGCGTTATCGCCTCCGATCATCGTCCCGGGTACGAGACCACGTTCGAACCGATACCGATGCTGGTCCGCAGTCGTACCACGACTGTCGCGCGTATACAGCGCCGCGAGGTCCGAATGCTGGCCGTAGCGACGCGCCATCAGTTCCGCTGTTCCGCCACCCGTCCTTTCCGTTCTCGTCACGTGACTATCGCTGACGTCACGTCACGTGATGCGTGACGTCACGGCCAAGTAACCGCCAGGTCTCGATCGCGAAGTTAGCGACAGAAATTGATCGCCGGTACATTGCAACGTCGGAGCCAGCAATCTACAGAATGGGCCAAAAAGTAAGCCCGGCCATTTTAGCTATTAATGTGATAATAACACACTGTATGTGTTGAAAATTACGGTATTTTGATACAGATATTCAAACATCACAGTGTGCAAAATACTAACGCTAGTTTTGTTAACTTTGTTTCTCATAAACATATACGAAATCAAAAGCCAACAAAACTAGTAACAGTAAAAATTTTAGCATGATTTACAGCGAAACCAGTATGGGCTTACTTTTTTCAAGATTTCTGGCCCATCCTGTATGCACTGTCATCAAGGGTGTCCTATATCTAAAGAAGCGTCGTGTACAAAGCAGCGACAGTTGGCCCCATAGTTAAAGTAAGAGCTCTGCGGCTTCGCAGCGAATGATAAGCTGCGAATCGCCTGTCGCTGCAACCGGCATAACGCTCGCGTACCGCACTGCTCTTAGACCGATGCCACACCATGCGACTTTATCGCGCGATTTTGTCGCGCAACTTTATCGCGCGACAAAGTTGCAGCACAGCACGCAACTGTGCATGTCGCACACTGCAACTTTGTCGCATAAACAAGCGCTGACCAAGCTGATTGGTCACTTTTTGTTTATGCGACAAAGTCGCAGTGCGCGACATGCACAGTTGCGTGCTGCAACTTTGTCGCGCGATAAAGTTGCGCGACAAAATCGCAGGTGTGACGTAGCTCTTAGGCCCACGACGAACAGTTTAACCCATTACACGCCCATTATTAACTACTTACTGTCGTTTTCTATACTCGAGTGTCTCTGTATCACCTTTACATTCTGTAGAGTGCCTGGGCAACCCTAGGGTATGTTACGCTATATCACCGGTTCATTACTGGCCCGCCTCCACATAGTGTAGGGGCCAAACTATCGCCGGCGTCTGTCGTCGTCTGTAACGCGGTGCATATGCAACGAACTCACCAAGGGCAGCACGCGGTGGGCCAGTCGTGTTACGTCCCGTTAGGGCGACACCTTGTTGTTAGTCATAGATTGGTCAAAGAATTTTGACGAAAGACTTGGCTGTATCGCATGTGGTGCGGCTATTTGGGATTGAATGATCCATTTTGTTGCGCACACCGCAATTCTTTTCAAAGGGCTAGACAACCCCCAAAATTGCCGCTTTCCGTGAAAGTATCTCGGCAACATCTAATAATGGTTCCTTGGGCGCACGCCAGTCAGCTCCCAAACCGCATCTCGATCGGCTCAGCCGTTTTGCAGGGACCACCCATGTGCCCAGCAGACAGACAGACACACGTACAGACCACGCTACGTGTGACATCTGTCGCAATAAGCCGCATCTACGCAATGCATGCGATGCTACCTGGTAATAATAATAATAATAATAATAATAATAATAATAATAATAATAATAGTAGTAGTAGTAGTAGTAGTTATTTTTATTATTATTACAGTTATTTACGGTGAATAACGA
>Ga0209780_1000367_pt1 | contig 23112 bp, 18 predicted proteins | sample WorMetexBAHAMAS2_FD_187384 | JGI IMG/M metagenome (GOLD analysis project Ga0209780, IMG submission 187384) | Marine gutless worms symbiont microbial communities from Max Planck institute for Marine Microbiology, Germany - Inanidrilus exumae... | ecosystem: Host-associated > Annelida > Digestive...
GACGGACAGCTCCCCCCCCCCCAAAAAAAAAACATAATGCCTTTGCCAGCAATGTCGGGCTGCTAAGGCATAAAAAGCAACAGAAATACATAACAGCAGTGAAACTGTACTGCTTGTGTACCATGCGATCTTGTTTCATTTTCCTTTCTGTTTCCAGCTTGGTTTTCTCACCACGGTATCTGTCAATCTCCCTCTGAATGGCTTCCTCTTTCTTTTCATGCTCCATCTGTACATCACAAAAATCAAAAACACTAGCAACGGTCAACAAATCTAACACTAACATGCACATAACAGCTTTATTGACTAGTTCAACAAGATGCAGCTGGAGATGGCAAGACTTCATCCCCCGTGCTGCCACCTCGCAAACTGGATAAAACGTTATGTCATGTTTGATTTTGTCCCACTGGCCCCATTATGTGAAAACATGACATCATCTATAAAACCAGAAGTACATAACGTACTGCCACTTGTCAGAGAAGGACCAAGCCATGGCCACACATGGCCTGTAATAGAACCTGCCACAGTTACCAAACAGTTCTCTCGTGAATGATCCTGCTTAAACTGGAGTAACTCCAGAGAAGAAAGACCATTAAACATATTTTTCTAATGTTCACTTTTAAGCAAATCCTGGGTATCTGTAATGCAACAGCATACTACCTATACCTGTAGCAGACCAGCTAACACAATATGGTAAGTTATAAATCTGAATAACACTTCCATTAAAACAAATAAACAGCAACACAAAGGCAAAACAGAATGCAAAACAAGGAAAAAGTAGGTATGGCAAAGCAATAACTGTCGCAACATCAACTAATAGGTGCAATAAAGAGTCGATAATGAGTTCTGCAATTCTCCACATTCGCAACCACACTGCGCTCTCTCAAATACAGAACCCAATAAACCGCTACACCTGAATATCACGTATCGATTTGTGAGCGAGAGTGATGGTTGTAAGTTTACATGTAGTGCGAGAAGTAACCAGTAACCAATGTATGCCACTTAGGAGAGAGGAAGCAGTGGTGGAGTGACGATGTGGTAGAACACAATCCACGCCAGTGTGTTTTGGGATCACTGATGATGATAGTAGAATTTTTGAACAGAATTGAGCTTGCATAGTCCAATCATGACTGAATAACAGTCTCCACAAGAGCAGCTGCTGTATCTTCAGTAACTGTGAGATGAACACATTTATATCTTAATGCCTTCATGTGGAAATACATTAACAGATGGTGGAGGTGTGATCAGTTAAGGAGAGCATACTGTCCAGAGATGGAACAGCAGCAGTTTTAGTAGATTTTTTATAGTAAGGAATTTTAACTCTACACAAAACGTTTGAATTGTAAGCCTGTATGATACAGGCTTACAATTCACTCTCACTCACAAATCGCTCTTAGTCACACAAACCACCAATCTGCACTGGTTACTCCAGCAATACCAACCAGTTTAGTCTCCTCGTTCAGGTAACCAGAATATGCCAGACCTACGTCCCACAACGTCCAAGTTTGGCAGATGTGCCTTCAGTACGGAATGACTTACCATTATCCACCAGATATCTTTAAACTGCATCTAAAACCTACCTATTTATTCGGTGTTAACAAATACCATCCCTTTGCCACCGAGCAACTGCCAGTGCATCAGATTCAGACCTTTGTGCTCAACAACTGTGTGAGTCATAAAAGTGTGTAGGAATGTAGGCATTAATACAATGACAGGGCTAACACATCAGCACAGTTACATTCGCCTATGTTAAGATGAGTCACAGCTGTGAAAATCAGAATATTTTCTCTAACATATGACACAATGCAATACAATAATGTACTACATACACTTAAACGCTGATGAGGCAGCCATCTCAATCTACTGGACTGAACCATAACGGAAAATGAATTTTAGAACTAACAAATAACAAGAGCTCAGCAAGTGCTGAGAAAAGTGACAAGGCTGAATTACATTAAAAATGCCTACTCGTGCATAGAAGGCAAGTCAATACTAGGGGCGACCGTTTTTGAGGTCGCATGGCTTTAAAACTAGTAGTACAGAGATATGGTGAGGGTACTGGTGTTGGAACGTTGGCACAGACGCAGCAGGAGGCCTTCCCTCACATACTAGATCAAGACAGGAAAAGGCCTCCATCTCCGTTTTACTGGCAATATTCCAGGCGAACCTTGGTCGCCCTTGATTTTCTTCTTCCAGAATGATGCTAGTGACTGATTTTCCATGTTTAGGTCAGTGCTGTAGGTTCCCTCTAGAGTCATTAGCTGGGTCATAGGAATGACGTGCAGCCAGAAACAAAACCTGTGCTACATTACCCTAAAGGCTCTCTTCTAGAAAAGTGGAGACAGAAAACCAACAGGGTCGGCTGACTCAAACTAATCTGGTAAACAGAAGAGATCTACACAGAAGAAGCAGTTCTGAGCGTGCATTTGTGTCAACTGGACAACTCGTAACTTACTCGTTGAGTCCGTGCCTGTTCCAGCATTTCCTTTACTTTCTTCTCGAGCTTTGCAACTAGTTCTTGACTGAGCTGGTCTGATATTTCATCCGAAAACCCTGTCATCGACACCATTCCTTAACATTAAATTATCATCAAGTATGTTGCGCTGCTTTCTTACAATCGTTCAGGAGTCAGGCATCATCACACATGCAAACAACATGTGCTATATTACAGCATGCAGTCAGTGTAGATAAAAACTAGTGAGAACTCTTCTTCCTAATCCAAACGTGCTGGTTGCCGTCAGCATGTGGGCAGTAAAGCTTTAGTCCAATAAAATCCTCCAGTTCTAAACAGGAGATGCCATGAGAAAAAAGGTGAACTTGTACTGAACAACAACAAGAACCAGTTTAAAGGCCCTATATCCAGGACAACCTGGATAAGCTGGTACCAAAAGCAAAACACCCACTCACTCACTCCCAAATTTTGTTGGGTATGATTCAATATCTTTAAATTGATTTCCTCTACTGATTATGGTCCACAGCCTCCTCCTCATTTAGTTGTCCTGTCTGACAGTCTTTCCATGACCTCACTCCAGGTTTTTTTGGTTTTCCTCTAGGTCATATCACATTATACAGATTAACCCATACAGTGGCAGTAAAATGACTGTTGCTATTGTTGTAACCCATACTAACAATATGTACAGAATGAAAAATGAATAAATGTGAAAAATGTCCAAACAAACAGTAAGCATCAAATAATGCAGTCTACAAAATGGCAGTGGTTATAGCAGATGTAAAAAAGTAGATCCTAAGAAGTTCCAAATGTAAAGCAGTGCAACATTACCAGCAAAACGATATTCTTCTGCAAATTTCTTTACGAGCTGATCACGTCCTTTAATATTCCTTTCATGCCGCTGTAATATAATTTTGGCAGAAACATATCAAATTCACTTCACTGTAGCGCCATAAGTTGATTAAATAAAGCCTTTTAACAGACTGACTTCTGTGCCACTCGTGGGATACTTCATTGACTATATCCACTTCTGCACTAAATACGTGCAATAAAGTACAATAAATAATACAACCATGTCAGGAAGCAAATGCAGAAGCACAATTTTGTATAACATTAGAAACCATTTTAAAACAAGGCAATCGTAGATATCAGACTTTGCCCACAGTATGCAATCACACCCGTAACTCTATACACTTCCTTAACCTAAGTCCCATTAACAATAAAGTAACTTTTGCTTTCCTATGTCCATGCATAAAGTATATTTGTTTCTCCGCAAACGTTCATCATTACCATAGCAACAATGGCTACGGAAACATGCGTTTTGGTAATTCTTCCCATTAATTGTCAAGTTTCTCTGTTCCTCTTTTAGTTCAATTTGAGAGTAATTTTGAAATAGTTAGTTAAAATTATTCCCTTTAATGATAAGAAACTGAATTCTGTCCAACTTTGCAGTAAGTAAATTTAAGCGAAATCGGTTCTTCGCAGCGCTATTCATACCGCTGTGCGGCCCACTGTGGAAAAAACATGACGTCATCCACAAAACCGGAAGTACATAACGTATCGCAACGACGCCAGAAAAGGACCAAGCCACGGCCATAGGCAACACCCACAAAAATCGGTAAAGATTGTGCATGTGGTTCCCAAGATATCCTCGTGGACAAACAGATACACAGACACACACTCGTACTCATCACAATACTTTGCAACCACTCCCGTGGGCACAGTAAAAAGTGACAAAATTAACATACAGTAATGTAGTAAAGTAAAAGTAATGGTAACAGCAATATCAGAGCAATGGGGCAGACAGGCAGGCAATGACTTTAATTCCTCTGTCCTCAGCCATGAACCAGCCAAAGCTACAAGACGGGTGTTAATTGCCCATCTTTTGCCAGTATCACAGATTGTGCTGCTTGGTGACAGAGGCAACCGCGTGTGAGAAACTGTTTTTACACAGCAGCACTCTCCCCTGGAGCCACTGCAAGTCCGATATTCCATCATTACAACATGCTGCCATTCCATTTTAAATTAAACACATTTAATACTGAATTAACACAGACAGCAAAAACCTACTTCAGCTTCCTGTTCCAGTCGTCCCTTCTCAGTAAGTAACCGAGTTCTTTCTTGATCATTCGAATCTATGTCTCTCTCCAGTGCCGAAACTTTGTTCTGATTCTGATAAAATCATAAATAATATAACTAGTCACCAAAATATAGATCTTGGTTATTGATTATGTTATAACAAAAGCTCATCAGAAAATGAGATAGCGAACGTGAACGTTTTACGACGACATCATACATGAAGAGGCCAGAGCCTACGCCCATTAAACTGAGTTCCTAATTTTTACTATAAATAAGCGTCAATGGTAATCTATGCAGTGCACCCAATCATCTATGCAAATACGCCCATCAAACCGAGTTAGCAGAGTTTGTTTTGCCTAAATAATCACCGAATAATTGCGCAGATGGTATTAATATGGTCATAAACTATCAAAAGTAGATTTTTTTTAAACCAAGGTAAGCCTAACAATTGTTCTACAACGACATCGTACACGAATTCAGTGAAATGATGCAAAATAAGGGCCATGTCGCCATTCAAGGTCATCGATTTTGGTACCTATCGAAAGCTCATATACGACTTCTTATCAAAATGATAGCTAGGCAAGTACTGCGCATTAAGTCTTGAATTTATGAAGCTGCTAGGAATTTATACTGTGGGCGTTGCGCAGTCCCTCTGCAGATGTTTACTACTAGACATAGTGATAGTAAATTGTCCATAGTTATGGCTTTGTCAACCACTTTTAGGCAATGCGCCCAGAAACTACCAAATTCGGTAAAAAACGCAAAATAAGGGCCATTTCGCTGTTCAAGGTCATTCAAGGTCACTGATTATGGTACCAATCGAAAGCTCATATACGTCTTAATGCTAACTTACCTCCTATCTTGCACCGTTTTGGAGTTATAGCATTCGAAATGTCAAAAATCGCTATATTTCGCTACCCGTCTTACGTTTAAATCCCCGATGGAGGGGTTCCCCTGGGACGATCTCCATAAAATTTTCAGTGAATGTCAATGGATGGCCAAGGTACGAGACGGCGAATAAAAATTGCCAAAAATTTCAACCGAGTAGGATGCACCAACGTTACAGACGACAGACAGAAGACAGACGGAACGGCAATAGTATATAGCGAACGTAAACTCACTACTAACGTTCACATTCGCTAAAAAGTAAATCATAAATATATTAACTATAAAAACCCGCATTTGAGGTCGCACTTACCACTTTAGCACATACAGTTTGAGAAGGAAAATGGATTAACATTTTTTACACAGAGCCACTTGCAGACTATGAATGAAGCCGGCACAATCTGGGTAGCCCAGCATCCCACTGCAGTCCACCGGCATACACTAAGTAGCAAAAATAACTTTTACACTTTTGTGTTTTTAATGTTTCTGACTGTTATGTTCAACTTTTATAATCTTAACTTGGCCTCACAGTTTTGTTTCCAGTTGTTCAGCTGGTGTAACTGTTATCCTGAATGTCAGATAGAGCGAGACTTGATTCCTTTCTGAGCTGCTACAAACGTCTCGACTACTGTCACAAGAATGTCGCAAACATTTTAGACATTTTCAGCGATGCTGATGACTCATTCTTCGACATAGTAATGACAAGAGTTTCCACTGCCGCTAACAGACTCGTGCGACACAGAGGCTCAGCGCATGCTAAATAGTCCATATCACATCATATGGTGATCAAAGCATTTCTGCTTGGCCTAGCTCAATGGTGGCTGTGATCAACAGTTGTCCGACGACCACCAGAAGCTTATGACACTCACTGGCGAACAAAGTTGACAGCACCTGAGACGATCAGCCATTCCGAAGATATGGCTGGTGTCCACCAAAGTTTAAACAGTTCACATGACCTAACCACACAACTGTCAGGGATGGTTTGCCATCTGTGGGCTAGCACTTGCTACTGTCAACCTAACTACCAAATTTGAAGTCTATTAACTCCACTCACTACAAAGATATGAAAGGCAATACAAAATGTCGAGAATACAGTGGTTTGGGGTAGTTAGGGGGTCACTGGAAATAGCACCAATCAATAGAGAAAAATACGAGTTCCAATCAGTATTCTATACTAACTATGTCCCTATCTTGCGCCGTTACTGAGATATAGTGAGATGTTGGTCAAAAATCGCCTATTTGAACCTACCCCACCTCTATTTGGCGCCCCTATAGGGGTCACCCCATCGGAATTTTGCCACAAATTTTTTGCATCAAAAAACTACAGTCCATGTGCTATCATATGACATTGTTTGCATGATCCTATGTTAAGCTGCTTTCGTACCATGCCGGCTTGTGACAGACGGACGGACACACGACAACAGTACATACTGCGCTAGCATAGCGTCGCATGGTAAAAAATAGCTACCATGTGCTCCATCCTTACATCCCAGAAACAAGCGATCAATACTATAACTTAAGACAATGTTCCCGCAATAAAGCCCTTATTACCAAAACCCTTACTTCAATGAACAAGACTGTTTGATACATATGCTGTATAGACTGTTATTAAAGCACGCAGCTTCGTAATCGCCTAAGTTGGCCTATCATTTTACAGTGCAGGCCTATGTTGTGTATACAGACATTTTTCAACCTATTTAGGCCTAGTGCTATTGATGCTTCTGTTTTAATCGGTTCATGCTTGAGTTGCGTGTGTCAACTTCTAATAAACGAAGATAACAAAGTCAATGAAGATAACACTGTATGCTAGTACTAGTAGTGGTCTGTTTTTTCAGTTTAAACCAACTAAATCTCGTGTGTGGCAGTAACAGGTTTTTTGCCACCAAAACCCAACCTTGGGTCAGTAATAAAAAGATTTTGACATGAAAAATGCAGACCTGCAGCAAGGAACGTTCCATTCTTGTCACTTTGTCATCAAATGCAGTCAGCTCGCATTTCAATTCATTTGTAGACCCTGCAGCAATGAAAACAAACAGATCTAAGAACTCTCAACACAATGTCATAGCATAGTAACAGTAGTTTGTCTTGGTGCTTCAGCAGAAAATCCAACATGCTCACAGTGTCTGAAAATGGTTATTGATACAAATCAAGGTTCAATCTTCAATCTGGATGAATAACTGCTAACCATTGAGCTAGCACCTTCAAAAAAGCCATTGAAAATTCCTGCATTTGGAATAAATCATTAATTTACTTAAATATGACATGTTACATATAAACACTAAGCAGGTCTGTATTTATGTTATCTGATGATCAAACTGCATAAGTAGACACCAACGATGGATCACTAGCTAGTGATAGTCCAAATGCTACAAGCAAAGTCAGACAGTTAATGACAGTCAAGTCATTAACATATTTCAATGCATGCAATATTAACAACATCAGCTGTGTTATAAAAATCCAAACTGCAAGTTTCTGGTGAGGCTATTGGGTGGCAGCACCCTCATTTTTTGGGCTCCAAATCCCTGAAAATGATGTAACACAGCCTCCACTTCCAAAACCAGCTTGAAATGTTCAGCTATGTCAGCATAATCAATTAGAGAATCTAACAAAATTCAGGAAATTTCAGACGTCCCCTGGCCACAAAGGCCACTTAAAAGTCAAAATTTTGACATTCCTACACAGCTCGACAAACCGTACAAAATGATGCCAATATCATTCATGGAAACATTAATCAGAAGGGGCATTAAACCCCCAAATTTATGTGACCACCCCAAAAATCCAATTGACAGGTCTCTCGCTCATAGGTAGGTATTCCTGCCCGAAATATAAACAACTTTTAAAGTAACACTACTATGAAGCACCAACACACACAAACTGAAGCAATCTCTCTATTTCCTTGCTTTGTGGAGGTCTAAGTTAAGATATTTACAGTTGTATGCATTGATCACCTTTAAACTCATTCTTTATATTACTGCGAAGATCATGCTGTGCTTTTTCCAGCTGCATTCGCTGTCCTTTGTATTTCTCTGAAAACATAAGAAACATCTGCAACTACGTCTGCAACTGCATCATTTTGCAACTGTACAACTGAATGCCTGAGAAACACAGAATTAAGAATCAACATGAATTAACTACATACAGTGAGAGCAGGACAAAACTGCTCAAACACAAAGACACAAAGAACATAAATCACGCAATATTTCCTTGACCAAAAAATCTGAGCAAGGCATAAGCATAATGTATTTGTAACTTAAAATGCTGCTGAGAAGTTTAAACTGGATTCCATGTAAATGCTTGTTCTTCCATAACAGTAACGCTTTTTGTACTGGTGTCGTATTATAATGGTAAACTAAAAAAATAAGCAATGACAAGCAAAAATCAACTGTTGGCATTATATAATAAATTCTTTAAATTCTGTAAAATACAAAACAAGCAGCTTTAAAATTACCAATCACTGCTTGGACTTTGTATATATCTTCTTGGCGTATTGTGACATCGTCCAGTTTTTTCTACAATGCCAACATAACAACAGCTCATACAGCATGATTCATAAAAACATAAATGAAGATCAGAAATAACACCAAAAATTAGAAGATGGACTTCAATGCCTTACCTTTGACATGGGTGCCTTCAACAACTCAACAGCCTGCTGTGACCTCCAAAATCTAACCATGTCGTCAGTAGTGGCTATAGTTATTCTCTGTAAGTCTTATCGAGATTGCTCAAGTAGTTCATGGGATATGGTGTTCACAAGATTTGACCTCGATGGCCTGCTGCGACCCTGACCTCCAGAATCTAATCAGCTCATCAGTAGGGGCTATTGAATATTCAGTTTTATCAATTGTTCCGAGCATTCATAATATCTGTCCAGATAAACAAACGAACAAACGGGACAGTCCGAAAACATAACGCCTTTGCCGACAAAGCTGGGTGGCAAAATCATAATTATACTACTCATGTTTTTACATATACAATACAAAAGTTCAATTTTTTTTCTCTTGCTCATTGAAAATGCATTACTCTATAATCAGTCCAACCTTTACAGGCTGCAGTTTTTCTTCGGCTTTTTTCACCGTATCCGCAGATGCAAGGTAGCGCGATTCACGGTCTGCTAAATTTGCAGATATCTGCAACAACAATAACAACGATGCCACAATTAACAACAAACACAGTATATTCACCAATATCCCTTCAGTGTTTGGGTGATGCTGACTGGACATAAAGAAGTGTGTCTGGCATGTAACAAATCTCCTCCTGCAATCGACAGTGATCGTACCGGAACCATTTCTGGTACTGTTCTGGCCCGGAACAACGTCGGTTCGGTCCAGTCGCAGAACATTTTTTGTTCCAGAGGCGGAACATACTAAGCATTTTCTCTGTTCTTAGTGACACTGCCCGACGTGCAAAGTGACACTAATTACCCGGTTCCCCGACTCACTATCTTCACTCACGCTAGCATATGTGAGCTGGCAAAGCCGCTGTGTGAAGCTATTTAGCTTCCCTATCTCTGTCCTTTGATGGTCTCCTGCTGTGAGTGAACAACAGACGCCGCCGCCGCTGGCAGTCATTACCAGGGCAGTATAGTTTTCCCATGCTTGCCGTATAGGAGCAGGACAGGTAGATGACGTACTGATAGCGACGATCCTTAGTGGAGGGGGTGGACACTGGGAGGCGTGAGGGAACACACTGTCAGATGTGCATGTCCGAATAAATCCGCGTGTATAGTCGGAGGGCGAATGCTGCACGGATCTGCGTGTGTGGTTCGGTTCAGTTCCGGCCGGAACAAATTTGTGCAGTTACTGATTCGGTCTCGGAACAGCAGCGGTCGGTTTGTTCGATCTCTAGTAATTTCCACAAAAATTCCTTCAGGAAAGCTAACATAACGTGAGTAGCAAATCATCAGCTAAAGAACTGAGAGCAGCATTAGTAGCAGTACAATGCACACTACAAATTCATCAGTTCAGTCATACGCACAGATGCTATATTTGTTTATCTGGCCTTGTTTCTGGAGTTACTGCACACTGGACAGCATCCCTCAAAACAGAACAGGTGAGGCTAACTGACAGACTTGCAGTACTCAAGTCCAGACTGCAGTCCCACAATTTTGCCAAACTCAGACATGCATATAACGGACTTGAACTTGGCCATCTTAAAATCGAGTTCTCGTTTGAGTCCATGCATTGTCTGTTCCAGCATCAAGTGCACCAGCTGAGTGCGTATTTAGCCAAAGTGGCATTCTTATGCGACCAAATAGGTCCAGGCCGACAGATAAAACATTTTCGTCGCCGGTGTTTCTAAAATGCAACAGTATGTAAACATTAAGGATGCAACATGGTCATGCACTTGAGAGCACATTAAATGTTAAACTCGTTCTTACATTAAGATGGCTCAATCTTGGACCTGAACCCAGACTCAACAGCAGTGGACTGAGACATGGACTCGACAGTAATGGACTCGGCAGATGCTGAGTTGCTACAGATCTCCTAACTAAGCAGGTTTTCACAGGTTGCATGTCCTTCCTGTTACCCAACCAACAGTGCCAAAGAACTGCCAACAATCACGGAATATCTCCCCTGGTCTCCGTCTTGCCGGATCCACAAACCAACTCCATAAGGACGGGATGACAGACCAGTTCTCTGTCACCAGTATCATATTATTAGCTGTGTATTTTGACTTAAAGATAAGCCCAAATATTTGTACTCTGAAATGAGATCACACATCACAAACTTACAACATAACTATTAGCAGCTGCTGCAATGTGACAACCACAATTATGAACAATTATGACATTGATGTAATTAATCGACCTCATTTAGATGTTGAGTTACCTCGGCTGCCTTCTCTTTGTTTTGTTTGAGGTACTTTATCTCCGCCTGATATTCACGAATAAGTCCTTGCTACATAACCCAATAAATAATATCACTAATGAATACTGATGCCATAACAGATTACATGACCATTAACACAAAGACACTCAATTACTCAGATACAACCTTACCAATACAAATACAACATTAAACTGAGGGCAGCCAGCAGAGTGCTTACTTCTGCCACAGTGTCACTACTGGTGACCAGCAGATGTGCTAACCAAACCCTAGCCCTAACCCTTCCAAAATTTAATCAAGTCTTCTGTAGTCTATAATCTATCTATCCCCCAAATTTCACGAAAATCCACACAGAACAGTACCAGCACCAGAAGTGACAGGTAGCTGTATACTGCACAACAATACTCGTTTAAAGACTTTTTTCCAGGATAACCTGGGTAAGATGGCACCAGAAAGGTAATGGTGTGAAACCTTAGTGGATTTTAATGAAGCAAGAGATGATGTGGTGGCAGTGGTGTTAGCTGGATCACATGCCAATCATTTGAACCTCACTCCGGACAGATAACCATGCCAGCACCTCATCACTCAATTTTTTACAGGCCGGATGCTCTTCCTGACGCCCAAACAACAGTGCCAAAGCACTAAAGGCAGTAGGATGTTGATCCGTTGGTTCGTTAACCAGCTTCAAGCTTCAAGGATGTGGACATTGCTCAACAGAATTGATGCTATTTATCCACAACCTTTGGCAGGTGTTAAACGTAAACCAAAAGTCAACAGCAAAAACTGCCCATATGTGTGTGTGTGTCATTGTGCACAGCTGTCATACACAATATAACAGAAAAGTTCAGATAATCTTCCCTTGTATACATTAGACAGCCATCACTGCTCAGATGCTGCTACTGGAGGTGAGGGACTAACTACTTCACACCTGGCAGCAGCCCCGTTTCAGTGAAAATAATGAACACTCATGCTGACGAGTCTAGTTCAACTGCCACTGAGATGTACATGACTCACTGACGGCCTCAACAAAAGCATCACGTCAAAACTTCGCTCATGTTCCTGAAAAGGCCGCCTTCACACAGGTTACAAGATGGGCAAATACATGCTCTCAAACAGGCAGTGTGTTAAAAGACTAAAAAGGCATCTTAGCAATACTGTTTTTGTTCTGTATTAAAAAACTCGGTTATACTGTTTGGAAAACTGAACGAGTGCCATAACAAATGCATATTATTACTGACTCAAACCTGTTCTTGTCGAAACTTTCTGATACTGTCGAGAGCTTTCACGTAGCGTGTAGATGCAAATATGTCATCAAATTTCTGCTTCAGCACCTTTCCTTCACTGAGTGGCCTTCAGCAAACAGCATGATACCAGTATTCACAGACTATACTTACACCAAACATAAATGCACAGGAACAACCAGAAATTATACTCCAACCCAACGAACAAGAAGCTCTGTTACTGCAGACGGACCGTGCGATGTGCTATGTTAGTAAATTTGTGCTATGTTTAACGAGGTATGGGAGTTAGAAAGGGTTCAAACAGCAAAGTATGGAAGTTAGAAAGGGTTCAAACAGCAAAAGTGACCTTCACGGTCATTCAAAGGCATTGGCACTGGTGCCATGTGATAGGCCACATATGATTTCCTATTCGTATCCCATTACAATTGTCTCTATCTTGCACCATTAACGAGATATTATCATAACTTGTTTCGCAAAATTTAAGAAGGTCACATGACACATCACGCGGCCCTTTCGGGGGTTACATATCATGCATGCACTAGTACTCCTATGTATCAATCAACACATGAAACTTGAAGTGCGTAGCCCCCGTTGGAATTTCGCTGAGATTTTTGGAATCGGCAAACCAGAATCCCTGGGCTATCGTATGACATTGTTCGTGTGATCCTAGGTTTAGCCATCTTTGTAGAACTCCGACTTGTGACAGATTGATGGGACCTGCCCATGTGGCCTAGTTGTTGAAAATGTGGGAAGTACGCTCCTTGTACGCTGCGTACAGCCTAGGGGAAAGACTTTGGATTATTCTAAAAGTAAAAATGAAAACTAGACATCCCGTAGAGGGCTATTTTGGTAGTGAGTTTCAGGCAATCTGTAATCACTGCAGAGTTATGGCAGCCTGAAGTCACAAGACATTTGTTAAGTGATTTTCACGTTTTTTCTAAAATTTTTTAGAAAAACGACCGCTTACAGAAAAATTTTCAAAATTTCACCGTGACACCAATCGATGTTGTCGTGTTCACATTTCGTGAAATGTTGCCGACGGGAAATCGGCGACATCATGCGTTATTTAGCAGACCAAAAAACACAATTTCGGCTGCCTCTCAAACGGTCGCTACTGTGCCCATAATTTGTCACGGCCAGCCCCCAACAATGTGCTCACAGTGCTCCAGATTTCATGCAAATCAGTTCACTTTCGGCGGAGTTATAGCCAAACGCGTGAACACCGTTTTTGCCCGTACAGTATTTTCATTATAGTCTCTTTGAGCCTATAATAATGTATTGTAGCAAAAATGTTTACCAATTCGAGTCTTCCTGGTGGCAGAATATGACATTTTCAAGAACAGCCTTCGAGACTCCCAACAAAGCAACCATCTACCGTAATAAGCAGAGTAAATTAAGTCAGACACAAGTAAAAATTGCACCAACAACATCAACAAGCCACACAGACATCTGCTAGATTTCAAAAAGATCAACTAGCATTTATAGTGCAAATATAGCGGTGGTGGCGTGGCGTAGTGGTAGCGTCGTTGGTCTCGATCAACAAAGTTAACCTACGCTGAGCCCAGTTAGTACTGGGATGGGTGACCGTGTCCGGGTTTGACTCCCGGAGGTGGCACTTTATTTCGGTATGTAACCAACCACCCAGGTCGACGCAGCCTTCTACCCTTCGTGGGACAGTAAACTGAGTACCAGCCAAAGGGCGGTGATGTTCTGCAGCTGGGGAGTAAAGGCAGGCATGGTGTAATTTGCAGGTAAAACCGTGTAATCCATGTCTGAGCGCATTTGAGGCGCTTTGCGTAAAAATGCGCTATACAAATCGACGTATACTTTACTTTACTTTATAGTAAACAATATATAAAACTTTAGTCTACAGTATAACATTCACTTATGTGCAAAAAAAGACATCACCTCACGATCCATCTCAGCACATTTTGAGCTGACACTTTGCTTCTCACCATTTTGTAGCACTCTTGTAATGACACAGTCCAAGGTCTTCATCTCAACCTTGCTGCGCTGTCAAACAAACACAGTTATTCACTCAACAACATCAATACCTGCATAAACAGAATCAGCAAAATACTTCAATTAGAACAATTAATACATTAGAAACTTTCGCCCTTGGTGTAAACAAAACCCAACCTTGGGGGTGAAAAACCCCAACTTCAGCCAAAATTTAAATTTCAACATTCCATTCGAATCTCAGGTCTATCAGCGCCGCATGTTTACACAGACTGTTCACCAGAACAAGTTAACAACAAATGCGCATTGCTAATAGTCTAAAAGGACCGAAAATAATACTAAACATGACAGACCGTTACGTTAGCAAAGACGACATTAGTAGAGTGGTCCGTTAACTCAAAAACAATGACCGACAAAAACCATATTTCAAAATTGTTAACTTATGATCAAATTCACATTCGCATTCACATTCAGTAACACAGACACCCCTATACTTAAACCGCCATAACTCTGAAACCCCTGAGTGAATCTGCCCAAACTTTGATTAATACATGACTGTCTATAAAGCTGCCCACAAATAATAAAAATTTGGTAAAAATTGCCCAAGGGATATGCTTCTGCAGGGTGTTTATATGCTAAAATTTTGTTACAATTTTCATTTTCGGGTGCCCAACACCTCCCCTGCAATGATTGGGGTGAAATTTGGCATGGAGAAGTCAACCTCTTCCGGTGGGAAGTGTTGCCCCTGCAGGGCGAATAACCTCAAACTCACCCCCTGCAGTCCCCACCCCACCAAACTTGGCGTGGTGATAGGGGAGGTCAGCATCATTTTGCATCTTGAAAATGTTTTCGCATACAACATACAGTATTGCAGTTAGGGGTTCTAAAAATTTGGGAGAAATGCACAATTTCACCCTATGGAAACCCCTTAAGACCGGAACACCTTGAATGAATCAGAAATTTTAACTGTTAACGAAACGCGAAAATGCCTAAAAACCCACAAAATTTTGTAAAAATCACACAAGGGCAGCGCCCTAAAAGGTGTTTATATTGCTAATATGTGTAAAAAAATTTTTATTTTGGTCCCACATCCCACCCTGCACCCATGGGGTAAAATTTGGCATGCAAGAGTCGACCAAAGCCACGCTGGATTTCACTCCCATCAGTGCAATATGACGTCCCTGCGGGGTGAAAACCTCAAAATCACCGTGTGAGTAATGTAAATACTGGCATGTTCGCTGCAGGCACCCTGCTGGTAACAAGCATACAGAGTGTGTACTGTGTATTACAGACTTACAGTACAATACTGCTGGTAAATAGCATAATAAATAACACAGGATAGCAAATGTGACACAGCTCTGACATCCAAATAACATGAATTATTAGCACAGCACAAACTCACCAGCTGTGCTGCATTGATCTGTTGCAAAAAGCACAAAACTAACGGAAGTCATAAGTTGTTCATATGCATTCAATGTACTCAACAATTGCCACTTGGCCAATGGCCATCCTTGCATTGTTCAACATATTTTCCTAAATACTTCCACAAATAAGACTCAATTCTTACGTCCATGGCAGCTATGTTCTCTGGCTGAGCTTTCAAATACGATGTGATAAATGACTACACGTGACAGAATGACTTAGACTGTGACAGAATGACGCATGTGACAGAATGACGGACTGTGACCTAAAGAAACGTGACTCGTAACAGTGGCAAAGAGCTAACCTAACCAACACTATAAAATATGAATGCCGTTAAATTCAGAAAAATTACCTTCTGTGTAGCAACAAGTGATCGTATTACCATACACTTCTGACCAGTTATGTCACGAAACTGTAAACGAATTTGTGCTTTCACCTCAGTATCTCCAGCCACCTGACATACGCCACAGTCTGTTAGATTTGCCAGTTTACAATTGGCTTAAATGTATCTAGTAAAATTGTCACTGGCAATTTTACTGGAGACATTTAAGCCTACTATGTTGTGGTTACTAATTTTTTTTATTGATAAGCAAAGCAATGATTTACTTGGTAACACTGATAGGCAACACATATTGCATGTACATTGTACAATACAATAATGCAGAACAATACAGGCAGCCAGGAACAGCTGGTCATTCGCAAGCCTCTAGATTAGCTATGGACTTTGTCTATCAGGTTTCTACATGATGCTTCATAGCTGGAAAAAGAATTTTTCTCACACCAGAGATCTCAACAAAATTCTGACAGGATCAGTCTCATAGTGGTCATCAAATACACTGGTTATACAACTGATTGAGTTAGGGTTTCATGTGCAAGTCGACACAAAATATGTCACGTCGGAGATGTTCTTCCCAGCCAATTTCTTGGCTAAGTACTGAAGAAACTAAACCCAACACAATAGGAGCAAGCAATACAAGAACAAAATAACCTAAGCTAACATGGAAGAACACACAAAAGACAAACTTAAATAAACAAAAAAATATCTAAACCTAACATACAAAAATGTAAAAACTGCGCACATGTGTGCATATCATTGTGCACAACAGTCGTACACAACACAGCATACACAGCAGTTCTGATTATCTTCCCTCTTATCCTCCAGAAAAGCACCAAAGCTCAGATGCTGATTATTGGAGGGGAGGGTGTACCGGGGTATACAAATGTGATTTTCAGTGAATACCTAGTGATATCCTGGAAACTGTACAAGATATGCAATGCATAGTTACTACTGTATACTAACAGGAAGAGATGAGCCATCGATCAAACAGTAACACAGCTTGGAATGACCACAAACAACCTTCGAACGTTATTTCATACGACATGTGTGGTCATTGCTGAGTGACACAGGCATTGTCGGCCAATCAAGCAATATGCATCCGTAAACAACTTTGTACCAAGTTGAGTAGAAAAAAAGCATATAATATATAGCTAACCTAAAGTTTTCCATGATTTTCCTCTCAAAGTTGGGGGTGCATATTATACAAGTGTGTAGTATGGTATACCCTAGTTAAGAAATGAGCAATAACAAATCAATAACAGTAGTGACACAGTGTGTAATTCAGTCAATGCAGTGTTAGTGGCGTTTTTGCGATATAGCAATATTACCTTAGGGTCATGAATAAATGCTGCGCCTTGTCGACCGCCAGGTGGCATTTCTCCTGTAGTTATGTACTTCAGACATTCAATTATCGTCTACGTAAATGAAAACAGTTCATCGTTTACATCACTGAAAATAGCACTATTATGTAACACTACTAGATTCTGCTGGCATTTTCTGACTTAAAATGGAATACAGCTCAAGTACTTGCTAGCATTTCTGATCCCATTTTCAGGCCTAAAAATACAAACAGCAGTCTGTCACGACCCACGTCCGGGATTTCCTGCTCTTAACCATCAAATCACTTGCTATTAAGTCTTGTGAGACCAACTGGCTCATTAGATATAGGAATGCCTGGTGAGGTAATAGCACAAGGAATGGTATCGATGACAGCCTGATGCCTCACAATTTTTCTAGGAGCCAGCCTACATACCAAGCCATGCAACCCCTGTGCATCCACTACAGTGCAACATCTACAGTGTGTGTGACAGACGCTAGAGCCAAGGCTTAAAAAGAACACACACTATCGATAAAAATCAACCAATGTTACTGACGGAGATAAATCTGCCTACAAAAGCCGACCGATTTTTCTGACATGTGATTGATTTTTCGGTCCATTTTTTGGGTGCAATTGTGACACAAAATCGCTATTTTGTTCTCTTTGTGTCTTTAACTTCTCTATTTCGGTACAGTTTGTTTCAGCATAATACTAAAGTATTGCATTGTATTCATAAGCTCGATAGGTTTCGTCGTTTTCTGCTATCCAGTCTGACTCCATCTCGTTAACAAATTTGAATTTTTTTATAACAGCTACCGATCAATAACAAAGCAGGATTCCTACAGATCAATCAGTTGGTTTTCAAACAAGTTTGGCCATTATTTGTTGTCGGCCGACAAACATCAATCGACAACAGTCAGCTGATTTATCTATGACGCACGATCAATTTTTGTCGTCCAATAATGTTGGCTGATTTTTGTCAATGACCTGTCATCGGCTTAATGGCTACTGCTACCCGAACTGCCTCGTCAGCCAACTTCAGCCTGCAACCAGAGATTGGGAGTGCCAAAAGCCAGTCTCAACTGTGAAGGATTACAGGGGCCAAAAATATTTAAGGCTTTTTACTTTTTACACTTTAAATTGCATTAGCTAGGGGCGCCACCATCTACAGTGTTGTATATTCACTAAATTTGGTCATGTGATGCTGTCTTGGACTGCTTTATTGCTGTTTTTAACCTTGTACCTACCCAAGGCCCCATCTTTCCTCCCGGTTCCGATACACTATCACACTTACTAACAGCTGAATAAGGCAGTTCCTCTTCAAAATTTAGTCTTCTTGCCACATATAGCACCTATTTCTGTCCTTAGTAAGCAAACTATGCAAATTTCACTGATGACCTACAACAAAATTTTTACCCAAGTGGTTGCCTATCAAAAATTACATCATATCAATCGCAACAAATGCAATAGCACCATGAAATATCCAAGAGACCTGGCAAAATTCCAGGATTTCCAGTAGAACAAAAATTCAAGTAATTTCCAGCGCATCCAGAATTTCCAGGAGTGTTACACTCCATAAATTTCCTGAAACATTCCTTCTCCCACTTTAATAGAAAGCTGTCTTATGGCAACATGGTGACCAATATTTTTCAAACAAGCCAAGAATCCTTGGTTTTTGTCAGATACTGAACTTCCAGTTACCGGTACTGTCTTCCACGCTTGTGCAGGCTCATCAGCAGGCCACCTTCATCACTACCGTATTCAACTATACACAGCAAATTTCTTGAAAGCACACTTAACCATTCATCAAAAATACCGCAAATAAAACCATCACCACAATTTTTCATTTTTTAAAAATTGATCAAAAATGAAAACTCTGCAACGATAACAACACTGCAATGTTAAAATGCAGCTGTTGTATCATATGTCAAGATATGCGGTACGGTTAGCATTACAGTTAGCAGCAGTAAACAGCATTTCCACCATGCAATTTACCCCTCACCATACTCACATCCCGGTAACAAGCACAGGTCTAGATCCCCTGGTCAGTGTTGGGGCCGGCACTAACAATGACAGCCGTCCAAATGTCAGCGTGCCGGTACTGACACTTGGACAGCTGCAAAGTCATCTTCAGTAAGGCCAGAGCCAACCAAACACTGAAGATAACCTGACGGCTTGTTTAAATGTTCGTATGGTCCACCGGCATTGCTAAACACCGAAATCAACCAAAAACTTTTCGGTTTGATTTCGGTCAGTTTAGTTTGACTTGTTAGCGGTAACAGTTTATTGTTTTTTTTGGTTGGCAGTCTTCGGTTGTTTTCGGTGATTTTCGGTATTTAGCACTACCCTGGTCCACAATAACAATAAAAACCACCTTCATTTTTTTGTTGCACAGACATATTAATAACAGCGGATTTATTTAACAATCGTAAATTATACGAAGCGTGAAAATTCACGGAACGCAATACCCTTGTTTATGCTACGCTCCGTGAAACTATTTTTAGTCGTATTTAACAATTCTTCGTTGACTGACAAGTGACAATAGTCAAACATACAACTGTATTAATTTTTTCTTTATGTTATGCCCCCAAAAGACCTAGCCCCTTTTTCTTATATATCCCCTCTTTCAACGATAAAGTATGAACTTACTATCTAATTCTTGTCAGCAAACGGGTAAAGTCAGAAAACGGAAAAAAACGGGCCCAGCCACAAACCCTGCTCCGCGCCTCAGCAAAAATTTCTTTTATTATTGCGATACCAGCTTTTTATGGGCGTCAACGAAATGCGCGTAAAAAATATTACAGTTACTGTGTTGGTTAGGGTTACTGCTACGGTTAGTGACAGTTTAGTCTTACTTCTTTGCATTACAGTGTCGGATACGGTTAGTGTTACGGTCAGTTTAGTTTGATTTGTTAGCACTAACAGTTTTGGCGCATCAAGTGTCGCCATCTGCTGTGAATAGCCAAATTTTCACGCTTCGTAGCGTACAGTGTATTGCGTTCCGTGAATTTTCACGCTTCGTAACACTAAGCCTTAACAATTTCAAACATTTTACACACCGTTTTTCCAGTACCATTGGGACCCAGAATCAGTGTTAAAGGAGCAAAGAATGAAATAATTCCTCTGTCTTGGTCACTTGTACCGAAACTTCGAATGCCCTGAATTGACATTCTTTCAATGGACGACATCATTAGTTGAGTTTCTTGGACTTGTCAGCCGATCATGTTTACGGAAAAGTCAGAAAACAAGCAACAGCGATCAAATCGCCAAAACTATTTCACTCCACCAAAATGAGTGATAAAAACACGTAGTTTCAACCAAATATCTCCCGTGGCGGTAACATCCACACCAACTAGGTATGATTCGTACTTCGTTCTCTCAAAACGTGTATGATACAGTTATTGACACGTTTTAGTGAGGAGCTAATACCGTAAATTATTTCAAGTTTGACGATAGTCGGTATCGAGTAACCTAAATATTAGTACCGGGTATCCGTACGGTTTCATATTACATTTAGTAAACTTCACTGACAATCGCAACAACAATATTACAACACAGTTAGATAGGCAGCTACACATACTAACATTTGGCTTTGGCAGCTGTTCAGTCCAGAAATGTGGATAGTAAGGTGGCCCGGTTAGTGCCACTTAGAGTTGTTTTATTTTCGTATTGTCAAAATGTTTTTTCTTTGTTTCTGTGAGTTTGTATTTTGTTTATTAGCACATTTTTATTTTCGTTTTGTCGAAATGTAAACAAAAAACAAAACAAACTCAAACTCGAATCACTCTCACTCTGCAAATAACACAGGTTGTCACGACGCGGGTCACTGTTCGTTGAGTGTAAGCGTTGGACAGACTGCATTTTATTTCATTTTATAACTGATGTCGGACATGTTTTATTGTATGTTTTTATGTTTTTATTAAAGCATAAATACATGTCTTTTGTTTTTATTCCAAAATCTGTGTTTTTACAACTATGTGTGACATAGGCGCCGACTTGACTACTGAGGAACAATGGGTGCAGTTACACCATTATAAATGGGCTTGGTGTTGGGTGCGACGCACCCAGAAAGATAGCCAGATGCGGCCCCTGTTGTTACGGATGTGGCATGTAACGACAAGAACTCACCAGAAGATGAGATAGCGAACGTGAACGTTTTACTACGACATCGTACATGTAGAGGCCAGAGCCTATGCCCATTAAACTGAGTTCCTAATTAAGTGTCAATGGTAATCTATGCACCCAATCATCTATGCACCTACGCCCATCAAACCGAGTTATCAGAGTTTGTTTTGCCTACATAATCGCTGAATAATTGCGCAAATGGTATTAATATGGTCAAAAGTAGATTTCAAAACCGAGGTAAGCCTAACAATTGTTTTACGACCACATCGTACACAAATTCGGTAAAATAATGCAAAATAATGGCCATTGCCAAATTCGGTAAAATACCGTATAATAAGGGCCATTTCTCCGTTCAAGGTCATTCAAGGTCACCGATTTCGGTATCAATCGAAAGCTCATATACGACTTCTTATCAAGGCGATAGCTAGGCAAGTACTTCGCATTAAGTCTTGAATTTATGAATCTGCTAGGAATTTATACCGTGGGCATCGCGCCGTCCCTCTGCAAACGTTTACTACTAGCCAGTAATCGTAAATTGTCCATAGTTATAGCTTTGTCACCACGTCTAAGCAATATGCACCCATGGAAACTACAAAATTCGGTAAAAAAAGGCAAAATAAGGGCCATTTCGCCTATCAATGTCATTCAAGGTCACCTATTTTGGTATCAATCAAAAGCTCATATACGACTTCCTATTAGTGGTTAATAATAACTTACCTCCTATCTTGCGCCGTTTCGGAGATACAGCATTCCAAATGTTAACAAGAGCTCATCAGAAGATGAGATAGCGAACGTGAACGTTTTACGACGAGATCGTACATGTAGAGGCCAGAGCTCATGCCTATTAAACTGAGTTCCTTATTTCTAATATAAGTAAGCGTCAATGGTAATCTACGCAGTGCACCCAATGATCTATGCATCTACGCCCATCAAACCGAGTTATCAGAGTTTGTTTTGCCTAAATGATCGCTGAATAATTGCGCATATGGTATTAATATGGTCATAAACTACCAAAAGTAGATTCTAAAACCGAGGTAAGCCTAACAATAATTATTGCTTTACGACCACATCGTACACGAATTTGGTGAAATAATGCAAAATAAAGATCATTACCAAATTCGGTAAAATAACGCATAATAAGGGCCATTTCGCCGTTCAAGGTCATTCAAGGTCACCGATATTGGTACCAATCGAAAGCTCATATACGACTTATCAAAACAATAGCTAGGCAAGTAGTGCGCATTAAGTCTTGAATTTATGAATCTGCTAGGAATTTATACCGTGGGCATCGCGCCGTCCCTCTGCAGACGTTTACAACTAGACATAGTATTCGTAAATTGTCAAGCAAGCAAGACCATACAGGTCAAGACAAAGACCAAAACCAATACCAGAAAGCGCCAAGACCAAGAGGAAGACAAAGCTTGACATGACTGCAAAATTCGGTAGGATAACGCACAATAACGGCCATTTCGCCT
>Ga0209780_1000368_pt1 | contig 23108 bp, 12 predicted proteins | sample WorMetexBAHAMAS2_FD_187384 | JGI IMG/M metagenome (GOLD analysis project Ga0209780, IMG submission 187384) | Marine gutless worms symbiont microbial communities from Max Planck institute for Marine Microbiology, Germany - Inanidrilus exumae... | ecosystem: Host-associated > Annelida > Digestive...
GTCAGATGTAGATTGGTATAGTTCACAATCCAGTGGTCGGCGCCAGTCGTTGCCACGTTGGTAAGGAACACCTTTATCACCAAGCCAAGTGTAGGCCTCGGCCATCGCACGCCGCCAGGGTGGGCGAAAAATTCGATGTTGTTGTCTGTCTGTCACGGTTTCGAGTGACAATTGTGAACACCACTTCCCCAATCAAGCGATATCAAAATCATTTCCATTTTCCAACGCGTTGGTGGCGAAGGTTCGTAATTGTGCACCTGCATTCAACCTTTTCTCTACAACGCTGGGCGGAACAACCGCAGAATGACGAAGTCGGAAAAAAATTAAAATTGGGGTTTGGCAAGTCTTCAGGGTGCCAGAATATACCAATCGAAATGAAATTTGGCGAGTAAGCGTAGACCGTGGGTCTACTGCAGCCTACCAAATTTGGCCCGAATCAGTCAAGGTAACAGGAGACCCCCAACTTGAAATTTGCACCATATTTTCACTTCAGTGACCTTGCCGGATGGACGTTTATTACACTCTGTTAAATTTACTGGATAAAGCTTAAAATGCCACATATTACCCAAAAGACAGAAAAGACAACTTTTCAATTATTACACCATGTCTTCACATCAATATTGTGGTGTACATTAGCAAAACTTATCAACAACACAGTCACAAAATCTCTCTTCACTACCGCAAACCATCAACAACATATTGATGTTCACAGCAAATTTAAATACATATCATTGCTGCAATTTACAAGAAGCTCTGCTATCGCAGAGGGACTGCACGATGCGCTATGTTAGTAAGTTCGTGCTACGCTTTACGAGGTGTGGGAATTAGAATGTAACTTTCAAACAGCAAACGTGACCTTCGAGGTCACAGGCAATAGGAGAGGCGACTGTGTCAAATTAGTGAATTCAGAGGACACAATAAGTTGGGCTACTTTTGGGCTAGTCTGCAGACGCCGTTGGCCACGAATTTCGACGCCGGCCTGACAACCAAGTGACACACGTTTGCACGATTGCACAGATGGCAATTGGGTATATATACCTTTTGTATAACACCTGTTATTTTTTGGATAGTTAACTATTAAAACACCATTCTGCAACACATATGTGCACACTGATTGACTGAATTAAGGTTTCACGTCCCACAAGACACAAAATAGGTCATTTTGGAGACGTTCTTCCCCGACAATCTCTTGGCTTAGTACTGAAAAATGAAAACAAACAACAAAAGCAAACATGCATCCGTAACAGAATATACTACAACACAATTAACATAAAAACTATAGTCAGGTTTGGTCGCCTCGTGCGACCTCTGGCCTGGAAACATAACAAATCTATTCTCGAAGGAGTATCATAGATAAGTCCGGAAGTAAACGAGTAAGAAAGTAAATAAGTAAGAAAAAAGCATAAGAAAAGAAGAAAGTGAGGAAGGAAGTTAGGTAAACACACAATTTATATAATGCCGAAATCAACACATGAATCATGGCGCAATACCATCCTGGAGCCTATACACAGTATATGTGCACATATTGTGTTTTTACTTAAGCTGCTATAAATAGTTTTCAAATGTAATGTAAAGTAACGTAATTAGCAAGTGGATATAACAAACAAACATTACTTCAACATCTACAGACATCTTTTGCACAGCCATAATTCCATCGCTATCGCTAACAATTAACAAATGCCAAAAATTAGCCCTGTGTGGGACTGATGGTCGACTCTTCACAAATGACATTTCTGTCAACTTCAAAGTCACGTGACACAAAAACTAGGATAAAATAAAAAAATCTGGCCCGATCAAATTTAGATATTGTGCCCTAGCTTAAGAGTCAGTGATCAGTTGCCAGCTCCCATTGTAAATGGCAAAAAAGATAGCTTTTGAAAATGAAAGGACTTCCAACTTTTAAGAACTCGACCTTGACCTTCGATCAAGTCATACTGCATACTGTCATGCATCACTCATCGACCTCTACCTACATGCTAAATTTCACTGAAATCAAAAAACTTTTTGTGGACGGACGGACGGACGTACGTAAGGACGGTCATTTGAGACCCACTTTATTAGGTCGACTCAAAAGAGTCGATCTAAAAACTGTAAACAGTGACAGCCATCAAGAGTAAAAGATAACTTCATAAGTATTGTCATTTCACTTAACAGGAATATTACATCATTAAATATGATTCAAAAGTAAAAGGAAGACCTAGATGTGCAGCAAATCACACTGCTAAAATTACAAGTTACAATGTGGTCTAAACAAAATCGCCATAACAATATAAATATTCCAACAGTGTGAGTTATACTGCATAAAATCCATCGAGAATATTCACCTGCCAACATCTTTGGAAGTTTTTTTCAGTGCACCATAAATACAGTGACAAATGCGAAGTTGTTTAACATACATTTTTATATAAAGCCTATTTCACATCTTGTGGATTTTACAAGTTTAGTCAGGTTGGTTGATTTGTTAGTGCTTAACGACACTTAGTTTAGTCAGTTTTACGCAGTTTGCAGTATAACAGACATACCGATGATTGGTGATATCACAGTAACACATACAACACACATCAACAACTCTGTTCAAATACAGATAACAACAAAAAACAAATTTATATTTCAGTTTTGCATCAATTCTATTCAATTATTCAAATAATAAATCATATTTACAGTATGTAAAATACGACCTCCTGCCTGGGAATGGCACGGGTCTATTCTTAAGAAAGTAAGTAAGCTAATTGACTAAGTTAAGGTTATATGCCCAACTGACACAAAATAGGTCACTTCAGAGACTACAACATGAAATTAACACAAACAAGTAGCTCAGCTGTCGCTGACAAACCTGCGCGACGCACTGCATCATGACAAATGGCCAAATTTAAAACAGTAACGTGACCAAAACCACGCCCATTTTGTTGGTGATATGTCATCCTGTTGTTAGAATTGATATAGCCTACTCGTGTACAAAATTTGACGACTTTAGGTTCAGCCGTTCCACTGATATGATTGGAGCCCCCAAAATTCTGTAATGGGCCACATGACCTGACCACGTCCCTATCAGGAACAGTTTGTCGTCCGTAGACTGTGACTTGCACAATCAACCTTTGCATCAAATTTGTAGTCTTTGTGATCGCCAATTACGAAGATCCAAAAGGCAGTGCAAAATGTAGAAACTGAGGTCGTTTAACGTGCTTAGGGGTCACCCAAGGTCATCGGCAACATAACCATTCGATAGAGCGCATACGATTTCCTATTCGAATTTAATAGAAACTATGAGGCTATCTCGTATCGTTTGCGAGATATTATCGCTTATTTTCCAAACAATTAAAGAGGTCACGTGACAGTGACCACCCCCCTTTCAGGGACAACTTGTCGCACGTAGGCTGGGACAGGCTATGATCAACATGCACACAAAATTTAAAGTCTAGCTTAAGCCGTTCCAGAGATATCTTAAGGGGACTAAAAGTTTAAAATGGGTTACATGATGTGGCCATGCCCATTTCAGGGACGTTTTGTCATCCGTAGGCTGGGACTTGCAATGTTCAACCCACATATTAAGTTTGAAATGTCTACATTTACATGCAACGAAGAAATGAAGGGCAACGCCAAATGTAAAAATTCTCGTTTTGAGCCACCCTTTGAGGGACTTAGGGGTAACGTACACGGTTCATCTATGGCTCGATGGAAAGCGCGTTGTCGACTTCCCATTAGTGCTAATTGAATTTTTCTCGCTGGCTCTCATGGCTGCAGCACTATTAGGCGAAATCTGTCGAAATCAGCGTTTTCTGAAAAGGTGGGTCACTTTGAGCGCAAATTTTTGGTAGATGGGGACGTCGCCCACAATTCACCTATGGACCATTAGATAGAGGAATGATGTAGCTCCAACACTGCCGCTGGAAGTTTTCACACAAACAAACTTTGTAGAGACTTTTTCGACAGAAGTTGAAATTTACTTGACAAAATAGTAAAATGGCATTTGTGCCACCCTTTGTGGGAGGTAGGGGTAGCGTACACGGTTAATCTATGGCTCGTTGGAAAGCGCGTGTTCGACTTCCTATTAGTGCTAATTGAACTTTTTTCGCCAGCTCTCACGGTTGAGGCGCTGTGAGCAAATATTGGTCAAAATTGTGCTTTTTGAAAGGGGGGCAGTTTGAGCGCAAATTTCGGGGGAATGGGGTCGTCTACCAACGAATTTTGGCGTCAGAAAACTAGAGTCCCTGAGCTATTACATGGTGTTGTTTGCGTGATCCTACGTTTAGCCGTTTTGATACAATACGGGCGTGTGACACACAAATAGACGGACACACAATGATGTCTATTACTCATGCATCGCTTGCGCCGCACGGGTAAAAATAAAGCCATGTTTGGTCGCCTCCTATGACTTCGAGCCTGGAAACAGAACCATTCTATTCTCAATGGAGTAGATAAGCCAGGAAGTAAATAAGTAAGAAAGTAACTACAAGAAAAGTAAGGAAGGAAGAAACTAAGGGCAAGTAAGTAAGGAAGTAATAAAGGAATAAGTAAGTAAACGATGTATACAGTGCCAGAATCAACAAATAAATCAGAATGCTATACAGCTCCAGAGCCCACACGGGGGACCTAAGTATTTAAATGCTATATAAATATTCATACGAATATTTAAATGCATATTTTAATATCACTGTAAAAATTGCAATTAAACAGTATTTAAATATTTGCTAGCAGAAACTAAAATCCAACAAATATAGATACTTATTAGCTTAGATTACTTGATTTTGTTTATACCAGAAATGGGAGCAAAACAGTCTATCAGACAATTTGACACAATGATGCTGCAAAAATTAAACAGATATTTGCTGTACAGTAAATGACTGAAGTTGCACATGGTTAAATATAATTTAAATACTGAAAATTCTACAAAATGTAGCAAAATGTATATAAATACTTCCAGCCTGGCATTCGTAACAACACTGATAGAATACCAACATCTTTTTGCAAGTAGCAGTGAAAACTGTACATCAGCCTAATCAATTCATTTAACTGAAGACACAAGGCTGGCATGCAAGAACTGCTGTACATTAGCAGTAACAAACACATTACACAACTCACAATCAAACAGTGTAAAACAGTCACACAATATACTTCAACATATCAATCATACTTTTTAGGGCTGTACCGAATATTCAATTCGAATTCGAACCGGACCGAATAGTGGGCCAAATGGACTATTCGTATTCGGCCGAATACTGCCACGATTTGGAACCCAAATACGGATAGTTGATAACTGCCCACGCAGCCACGCCGTAAACGCTCGTAAATACTCACTGGTGCAATAGACGCGGAGTCATTGACATAGCTATATCATGGACTCCTATATAAGATGCTGTTATATAGGACTCCATGGCTATATCCACGTCTGTGGACCATAAACAGCGGGGCGTGCGTCAACAATGAACAGTCCCTGTTAGATAAAGCCGATTGCACCACAGCGTGACGACACAGGTACGGCTGCAGGGATCCGATGCAGATGGACTGATACGAATCAGTGCGGGCGATAATGCGCCCAGCATCCAGTCCAGGTCCCAGAAACCCGGTTAGTGTTGCTGCGGCAGGCGTCCTCCAGCCATTAAGTAATTTCATATTTGCATATAAATGGTATCTGCAACACTGCGACGAACGTTTCGTCACTTTCGTGTTTTTTCAAGCGTATAATAGCTGATAATTGTTGACTTGACTGTTAAACTGCAGTGTTCCGTTGAACGTTTGTAGCGGACATCTAAAGTTCTAAACTGCTATGCGTAAAATTTGTGCACTTTTTACTACATATTATATGTGTGTTCTCGTCAACAGTTGTGTCTAAACTATTCGAATTCGAACCGTATTCGGCCGAATACTGACGCTAGATATTCGGTATTCGGCCGAATAGTGAAATTACCGTATTCAGTACAGCCCTAATACTTTTATAATTATGTCATATATTTCTAGATGACAAACATGATTGATTGATTGAGTTCAGGTTTTATGTCCCACCCGACAAAGTAGGTCATAGTATATGGCCTAGTACTGTAAAACTAAATCAAACACAACAATAGCAAACATGCATCCATAAAAAATATACCACAACATAAGATGAACCCAATAAATTAGCCCCATACGGGACTGACGGTCGACTCCTACTTAATGCCAACTTCAAAGTCACGTGACACAAAAACTCGGACAAAAATAAAAAATTGGGCCCCAACAAGCTTTAGGTATTCTGCCCTAATTTAATAATCCGTGGTCATTTGCCAGCCCCCACTGTAAATGGGGGATGAGATAGCCTTTGAAAATGGCCGAATTTCCGACTTTCAAGGGCTCGTGACCTTGACCTTGGATCGGGTCATACTGCATACCATCATTCATCAGTCATCGACCTCTAACTAGATACCGAATTTCATTGAAATCAAAGAAACTTTGTTTGGATGGCTACTTACAGCCAACTTCAAAGTCACATGACACAAAAACCAGGGAAAAATAAAAAATCTGGCCCCGATAACTTTTAGGTATTGTGCCCTAATTTAAGAATCCATGGTCATTTGCTAGCCCCCATTATAAATGGGGGAGGAGATAGCCTTTGAAAATGGCCGAATTTTGGACTTTCAAGGGCTCGTGACCTTGACCTTGGATCGGGTCATACTGCAGACCATCATGCATCAGTCATCGACCTCTAACTAGATACCGAATTTCATTGAAATCAAAGAAACTTTGTTTGGATGGCTACTTACTGCCAACTTCAAAGTCACGTGACACAAAAACTAGGACAAAAATAAAAAAATCCGGCCCAAATAAGGTTTAGGTTTTGTGCCCTAATTTAAGAATCCGTGGTCATTTGCCAGCCGCCATTGTAAATAAAGGAGGAGATAGTTTTTGAAAATGATCGAATTTTAGACTTTCATGGGCTCGTGACTTTGACCTTGGATCGGGCCATACTGCATACCGTCATGCATCACTCGTCGACCTCTACCTACATACCAAATTTCACTGAAATCGAATAAACTTTTTTTGTGTACGGACGGACGCAAGGACATTCGAGACTGGCTTTTTTTGGTCGACTCGGAGGAGTCGACCTATCGACTCGGAGGAGTCAATCTGAAAAAAACTTAAACACAGGTTTGGTCGTCTCCTACGACCTCTAGCCTGGAAACAGAATAGGCCTATTCTGAAGAAGTAGATAACTAAGTCAGAAAGTAAACAAGTAAGGAAGTAAACAAGTAAGGAAGAAAGTATAAGAAAGGAAGTAAGGCAGTTAAGCAAACAAACAAACAATTTATATAGTGCCAAAATCAACAAATGAGTCTGGGTGCATTACTGCCCCGGAGCCCGTAAGGAACAATGACAAACTGAAGCAGAGATACAAAGACTTGGCAACTGCTGTAATGCTGTTACTACTATTACAAATGCAAATAAACAGTATGATGCAGCAGCTTGCCAGCAGGCATAACTTTGCAACATTGCTTTCCATTACTGTCTCAGTAGCAATTTCACAGAGTGATTAGTCTTGGCGTCACACCTATAAAATATAACCGCTAATCGAACTACTCAATGCAGCATGCTACCAGCAGAATGAATCCATCCCATGATGCTTTTCATCAACAGCATTTATTATCAAGAACGTGGCCATCTATGCATCCACCATTTTGTGTTCTTACCATCTGTAGTTATCAACCATTCGGTGGTAAAAGTGAACCAGCACCAGCCAGCACAGATTCTGTTAGCATACCAGCTGGTCATATGACCATTTTCTGAATGTTACACCAACCTGAACATTATGGAGGCAGTAAGGCAGAAGGACGGACTGCAACCTCGTCATTTGTTCACTTTTACCATCGCTACCATTCAATCAACTCAGATGTTATCAGCTCATCACATTCTCAGCCAAGGCAACAAGTAATTGCATAGCATGGTTATAAGCATCATCATCGAGGCACATTGTTGACCTCGTGAATTTCATACTCAGTGTTCTCACTACATTCTGATGTAGTACGGTGACAGTCATCGTTACATATTACATTATTATATATGTTTAGGTTAAATGTGTTCGCATTTGCATTGATAGTCTGACTAGCATGGTTCTGGATTGCCGGCAAATTATTAAGAAAAGTACGGTTACGGGCATCTGGCAGAAAATCTGAACTGTTAACAGCAGAAGATGATAAAGGCATGCGACTCTGATCATTGCCACATTCCTGGTTACTGGAGAGACCTGGAGGATCTGAAGGATGCTCAGTTGCTTGGTCTTCACTAGACCCAGCTGCACAATTTCGCACTGCGTCACTATCTAAAACATCACATGTGCTCTTCATAGTAAAATATCCGACAATATCACTTTGTAATAGTATTAACTGCAAAATATCAGTCATTGTTCAGTAACCTTTGCAATCCAGAGCTACAGTGTATTCTGATCAATTGCACAATTAAGGTTGATGCTAACCTCCAATCCACTTTGAATTTCAAGAATACTGTCTTATGATATAAGATGGTGTATTTACAATTTATATGACTATCACCAATAAGTAATGTTTATTGAAATTCTATTAATTGGTGAATTTCCATGCATGTTCTGTAACTTAAACAGTGTTCTGTCTTCATTTCATTTATTGTACATGAAACTGGCGTATACAAACGTTACAAAATATAAAAATACATCGAACGTCGGTTCATTGACAGTTGCAGGGCTAGTTAAGCCTCTAACGCAATGCCGTGAGATTACATACAGAACAAAAACATAAAACAAATATTAAATGTCACAATAAGCAGTAACATTCAAACCATCAAGTGCACACTTGAATAAATCAATACTGGAGAAATCGGTGTCAATTGGTAATGCATTCCAGACTTTTACGATACGGTGGCAGAAAAAATACTTGCGGACATCAGTTGACCATGGTACATGTAGATTCAGACAGTATAAAGAAGTCGTCAGAATAAAGGACAGTAAGAAGTTCAAGTAAAAATGCAAATTACCAATATCGAGGCGAGTATCAGACTGCGATGATGGAAGAGTAGAAGCACGTTCACAACATAGAGATGGCATACTATCTTCATGCAGACTTACTACATCTGACATCCACAAAGATTCAGTTAACCACATAAGTTTGCACAATTCTCAGATAATGATTTAATTGGAGTTTATTCACGTTTGGAAAATCAATCACAATCCGGAGTTATCCATTCATCCATCCATAGTTATTTAAGACAGTAAGTCCAAAGTTGCAATAACTAATAACTACTAATATTAACTAAAAAAGGAATCAAATAAAAGTAACATAAATTAAATAAACTTAAACGATGCACAACGTCACTGGAAAAAGGAGCAATCTGCTACTTAAAAAACTACATGCAAATTATGTACAATTATAGCGTTTAACGTTTGAGACATGCTATATAAATCCCATCAAACCCTAAGAATTCCATTACAGATTTGTGGCAATAAGATCAAACATGATCCAACAGTCATTGTGTAGCATTTCTGCAATATTAATTCATATCAATACAGGCAGAAGCTCTTAAATGGTGCCATTTCCACAACTACAACACGTTTAGATTTTGATAAAAAGAACGAAGAAATTGTCGACGATGCGATCTCTGTAAGAAAGTGTAGCACCACACAGCACCTATTACTGTAGCTGCTTAGGCCAACTCAGCCTTGTATCCCTCTGAGTTTTGTAAATAAAAAACAGATAATCCACGTTATTGCTGTAGAAAGCTGCTGGTAAACATATAAATGTGAAGGCAATATGATATGATGCAATAGGGAATGTTTAATGCGCACCGAAAAGTTGATGGACAGCCAACACCATGAACAGACAAAAAAATGAAAAGAACTGAAAACACAACAAGTGCTCTAAGTAATTTGGCAAAACGACGCACTGTCATCTTTTCATCCCCGCAAAAGTGCCCCTTACTGTGGAGGGATTCAATACATGTTTGCATGTACCTACATGAGTCAGCTCTCACACCATTCAGCCATTTTTGCACAGTTCACCCGGGTGCAGAAAGACACAGAGACCACACCATGAGAGACAGCTGTAGCAACAGGCCGCATCTATGTACTGTGTGCAGGCGATGTGGCCTTCTCAGAACATCTATATCTGCTCTGAAATTTCTCTCACACTTGAATTCACTCTCCATGCCAACCGTCACCGTCTCCTCTGCTGTAGTTGACGGATATGCAGAGATGTGTAGTAAAGAGGTGCCATCCGTCCATCCATCTGCCATTTACTTTGCATAAAGTAGAAGTGTGGTTCTTCATTGAACTCAACTAAAAAGAGAACTGAACACGTCCACAAGTAGTTTGTCACTGTTTGCTGGGTGTCAGTCAGGAAAGTGCCTTAGAAAACTACCACTCCATCAATCTTCCTCACAGACTATAAAGTAGTCCAGGCAAACCTGGAAAACCGCTGTTAAAATGGTCTTGCACACATTGCATTAGTAATACAGCATGTACCACGATTGGTGGATGAAAGTGAGTTGCTGTTGGCAGATTCTTGACAGTCACTTGGAAGAACAGTCTGACAGAGAACATCAGCACCACTCATACGCTGCCTGTCAGAAGTCTCATTCTCCATACCAAGAATCACCACGTTCTCCACTGCAGCTGACGGACATGCACCATTGCCCACATCAGATACTGCAATAAAATGCACAAAATGCAACCAAAGTGACATACAATCATAAATAACCAAATATGTAGAAAATAAATAACTACAAAATGCAGCAAATGTTATGTATGCATGACCAATTTCCTACATAAATGTGGTATGTGATAAACAATACAATCAGCAATAGCAGAAAGTTAATAGGAAACACATTTTAGCGTATAATACCTGCAAAACACCTAATATACTGACATAACAAGTTACAAATCCATAAAAATGGCTAACACACTTAGACACCGAGTTATCAATCGACGTAAATTATAATACAAAGTCCACAAAAGAGCCTAACATTGTATAATCAGACTTCTTCACATACCTGGATTGTTATGTAAAAGATGTAAAAGACGTGTATTTTCCTTAGCAGATTCAGGGACACCTTCATCACCTTGTAACACAACAATACCAGTCAACTGTACAACAAGGCAGTATCTGCCAAATAAAACACATAACTATTAGGAACACACAACAACATTTCTTTTACTATCAAATACCAAGTGTAAGTTAAATGTTCCATTATGAAATGAAATGCTACGCCACAGTATCTGGAAACAATATGCTTATAGTTCCACTTCATTTGGTAATATATGAGTTCAGGGGTTAAATTAAGCCGGATCCCGCCGGATCTCAGATCCGGTACCTCGAGCTTGGGATCCGGCACCTTAACACCAAGATCCGGGACCGTACTTTTCAGATCCGGCACCTAACAGCGGCAGAAGGTGGCCGCATGTCATACTGGCAAGTCAAAATTTTCGCTTTTCGAAAGACTGAAGGCGGCGATTGCTACGACGCTGCTGGATACTTGTAAAATTTAACGTTAATCCTAACTAAAGTAAATATTAAAATAAGTGGGCAGTGGGCACTGCAAGACCTAGACCGTCGTTATGGGGGGATCGAGGCACCCATGCCTCGCTCGGCCGTTCGTGGCTTAGGCCTCCTTTCACTAACAAATTAGGGATCCGGCACCGCTTGGAAAGTAATTTAACCACTGTATGAGTTGATGTTAGAAAATGTTTCAGTGAAACAATTTAAAAACTGCAATGCCCTCTATGCATCGGTGGCTTAGTGACAAAATGTCCCTAATGATTACTGCCATAGGCCAGGTTCAATTTGTGGCCCAGTCCGACAATTATAGTACATGTTTTGAGGACGTGACATTTCCTGTATAATCTGTGACCATGATAGCATTTAAAAATACTGTCACCAGCCACATAGGCCAAATCAGCCTCCTACCCTCAGTGGGATGAAAAATGAGTACCAGCCAAAAGTGTGGAGATCCTCAGTGGTTGGGGTGTACAGGCAGGATGGCTCCTTCCACTTGTGGATAAATGTGGGGGTGGCAGGAAGTAAACCGTGTCATCCCTCGTTAACACGCACTTTAAGAGATGAGAGGCTAATGACTAAGCACTACACAAATCTACCAATTACTTCACTTTGCTACCACTGAGGCTGATGGCGTTAGACAACAGCAGCTGCACAGCTAAGTCAGTTGACCTGTCGTGAGGTTGGCGGCACCGACCTGGTGCAGAGTATGAACCAGGTGAAATTTAGCAAAGGCTGTGCCATAATGACAGAACTCAAAATGCTGCCGTCATTATCACTGTTAACATTATTATAGCAATGAGACAGCATAGAAGTAATCTCATAATTCCACTGCTTAACCCTTGCCATCAGCAAGCACAAAACAAAACGGTCACTTATATATCAACATCTAAAACTAGTCTAAAACTGAAACAAGGCAATCGCAAATATCGAACTTCGCCCGTGCTCTGCAAACCCACCACCCCTTTTGTGGCCAACCGCATCGCCTGCACCCAGAAATTTTCAGAATACTATTTGCGCTTGCGTGGCATGCCGAATGATCCCTTCTGCTGCATGATGTCATTGGCAATTGAATGATCCCTATTGCAGCGAACACCTCAGCGATGCTGCAGCGAAGACTGCTAAGGCTTTTGAATGGCCTGGACAACCCCCGAAAATTGCCCCTTCCCCTTGGGGATCTGCGCCCCAATTAAATACATAGTTCCTTGGTCCCACCAGAGTCTTCATCCACAACGGCACGTTGATCGGCTCAACTGTTTTTGCACAGCTCACTGTAGTGTCATATTACTTGACAATGGGCCGCTATGTTTCCCCCAAAAATTGCCCATTCAACTTGGGGGATCAGGTCCCCCATCTAACACATGGTACATAAGGCCCACCAGAGTCATCAACCCAAACGGCATCTCGATCGGTTCAGCCGTTTTTGTATGGGTCCCAAATGCTATGTTGTACAATGAAAACCCACGAAGTTGTCCCTTCCCCTTAGGATTTCGTCACCCTGCTAGAGGAGGATCGAGCTACATCCATAGGCAACATGCACAAAAGATCTGGTACAGATTGCACATGTGGTACAGGTGATATCCTCACGGAAAGACACACACCCACACAGATGAGCACATCACAATACTATACCACTGCTCCCTGAAGAAGTAAAAAGAAAGGAACAAAGTCTTAACATACCAAGTTCACTTCTGGAATGAGAGCTATTATCTGAGCTCGAAGACTGAGGAGTATTATTATAAGTAAAAGCTGCATTAACAACAACATACAAAATGAATCAGATTAGATAAGCAATAAGGTATTATATATCCAAATGCTGCAGTCAATAAAATTCCAAGCCTGGAGTGACACAACATTGACCGCATACCCAAAATGTTACTTGTATTATTCATACATCATTTTATCATACACACACCTATCAATACCATTTAAAACTTAAAATAAAGTAGACGTGCTGCATGTCCGATTAACTGAGTTGCAAGCAGCACACCAAAACCTGCCTTGTTACTTACTTACCTACTAACTATGGAGTCCTCTATTTCCCATTGTTTTAACACTACGGGGTGGCATAAATATGCCCACTAGCGGAAAAATTTTTCTACAGCAGTAAAGCTACTATGCCCAAAATTTGAGCTTTCTATCTTAATTACTTCCTGACGTATGAGGGGTCCCAAAAATCCAAGATTGCGTCGTGGTGTTGTAAAATAAACAAGTGGTCAAAGTAGTTTGACGAGAGGCTGCATCACCCCGACGCACAAATCCACCACATGAAGTGATGACATTCATTGAATATTAATTGGACTGTCGACATTTGAAAATTATACACAAAACTGCACACTTCCTGCCCACCTGTAAAACTGCACATCAGTGTTGCTAACGTCATCGCTGCATTGTTAACCTACCAATTATTCACAATGCATTGTACCCTTGGATGGGGGTGGTCTGACCTTTGGCCTGTGCATGTGCTGAATGCATGCATCTTGGCACCTGGCCACATCTCCCACCACATTGTCCTGCCGTAATTTCACGCTAATGACGTCATGCTATAGTTTGCAGCAAGAACTGTAAAATTCATAGATTTAAATCGCTGATTTCTCGTGAATGCAAATATCGATCTTCTAACAAACTACACCTGTATACTGCAGAGACCAAGTGCATTCCATCAGTGTATTCACCAGATGTAAGCGTTCTGCCATTATTGCAGTAATTGCACAGCTATTATAATTATTCAAGAAATCGTACACGAAGTACACATAATATACATATATAATATGTATATGAATAAATATAAAAAGATACTAAAATAAAATTAAAGTGAAAAATAAAAACACAACATGAAACCTAATATTCAAGTGCAGTGGAAATGGTGCCATTTGATAGGCCACATATTATTTCCTATTAGACTTCTGTGTAACCATATCTCAATCTTGCACGGTTTCCGAGATATTATCACTTATTTCCCATATATCATGAATGCACTAGTATACCTCTGTATCAATCTGCACATGACATTTGAAGTGCCTAGTTTCACCGACTCCAAAGATATGGTTTGGGCAAGATTTAAGATAATGGATCACGTGACCTGTATACTATGCCCATTAGAGATAGTCTGTCATCCCAAGGCTAGCATTTGATATATTCTACCTGCATACAAAATTTGGTGACTCTCGCTTCAGGCATTCCGGGGATATAATTGTGGGTATCAAAACTGAAAATGGGTCATGTGACACTGACCACGCCCTTTTTGGGGGTGGATTTGTCATCTATAAGCTAGGATTTGACACATACTAAACGTGTGCAAAATTTGGACAATTCTAGCTTAAACCATTCCAGAGATATCATTGGGGCCCCAAAATTTAAAACAGGTCATGACCGTGACCACGCCGCATTTAATGGTCATTTGTCATCAGTATGCTGGGCCTTAACATAGCCTTGACCACTATAGCTTCAGCCATTCAAGAGATATGGTTGATGCCAACCAAAATTTAAATGGTTTACGTGACCTGACAATGCCCCTTTCAGGGACGATTTGTCATCCATGGGCTAGCACTTGCTACGATAAACCTACCAAATTTGAACTCTCTAACTCCACCCACTACAAAGATATGAACTTTAGACAATACAAAATATCAAAAATGGGGTGGTTTGGGTAGTTAGAAGTCACTCAAGGTCACTAAAATAACACAATTCGAAAGAGCATACAATTTCCTATTAGCATTCCATAGTAACTATATCCCTATCTTACACCATTTTTCAAATATAGCGAGATATTGGTCGAAAATTGCTGATTTGCACCTACCTCACCTCCATTTGGTGCCCCCGTTTGGGGTGACCCTGACCGAATTTCACCAAGAACTTTGGCGTCAGAAAACTGGAGTCCCCGGGCTATCATACAATGCTGTTTTCGTGATCCTATGTTTAGCCATTTTGGTACAATGCTTGAGATGGACGGACGGACGGACAGACACACGATAACAGCATATGCTGCGCTAGCATACTATCAAATGGCAAAAAGAGTTTAGCTTAGAAATTATTTTTCTAAAATTTAAAATCAAATTATAACCAATAACTGACTTATGTGAAAACATATCCAAGTATCCCACTATATGGCACTCTGTGCAGAGCATTCCCCACAATGTCACCTTGAAATCGGCACAGTATCATTACAAGCAAGCAGCAAGGACATCGGCCTTAATTTTCCTGCAGTGGACTAGCTGGTTTTCCCCCCGACTTACTTTCACTTTTCACATCACTTGACTACTGGACTATCTATAAACAGGACAAAATATATCACTTCTAAAAATTAATTAACTCTTCTCTGGTCTACAATGACCTTTTACCCAAATTTCATGAGAATCCACCTGCAACTTTTCGAGTTATCCTGCTAACAGACGAACAAATGGCACTGAGAACAGTGGCAGAAGTAACTATGTGTTATTTATAAAATGAACATTTTTACGTGTTTGCGAGTGTGTACGTGTTCTTTTTTGCAGCCAACATTTTCTTCTCTTGCAAAACATGACCAATAGTACCATCAACGACAACATCACCGCCATCACCACCACTGCCACCACCATATGTTCCAATGTCACTTCTGATTTGTGAGAGCTAAACACATGTAGCAAAAAATCAGAATTCAGGTTAATAGTACACAGACAGCAATATGCTTCAACATAGATGCAAATAAAGTCACACAATTTAGCTCTAAATTTCATCCATTTCACGCATTTGAAATGACAAACCAGTAACTGACCATATTAAAATAACAAACTATATCGTTTAGCCAAACTACAGTGCCAAAGCTTACCTCTCAAATGCATATGTTGCTGAAGAACCTACATTTAACAAAGATAAACAGTTCAACATGTTACACTCGTTAAGATGTTATAAAACAAGAAACTTAGCTATTGCAAACAGGTCAAGCATGAGCAGTAGTGCTCGAGTGCCACTCAACTGTAACTCTTAACTGTATGATACAGAAGAGGCTTAGCTAGGACAGAGGGACCATCTCAGTTGAAATCATGTCAACTGCTGCACAACCACATGCAAAATTGCTCTTGAAAAGGTTACAACAGGTGAACGACCTTGAACAAAACTCGAGGTCATCGGAAAATGCACTATTCAACAATCCATGTATCACTTCCTGTCGCCTGTCTATAGCAACGTTATCATCTTGCACCAAGATACTACCAATTTCATGGTGTAAGTGACAGCATGCAATCTTAATAAGTCCTTCAACCCTGATAGGATATAATATTATAGCCAAATATGCATTTTTTACTCCACATTTGATTCCTGTGTCTTGTCTTACTAATATCTTAGCTAATTTATGTCACATTTTCAGAGGTACTAAAGACAAGGCTTCAAACTGCTGAAGTAACCTTTAAGGCCACTCGAGCTCACTGATATTAGTGCCATTCCATAGGCCTCATGTGATTATCTCTATCTGGTACCATTTAACCAACTTCAAGCTTCAAAGATGTGGACACTGCTCAACAAAACTGTTGCTATTCATCCACACCATTTGGTAGGTACAGTGTAAACCTAAACCAACAGTCAACTGTAAAACCTGCTCATATACATATATAATAAAGAGTGCAATAGTGTCTAAGTAGAAAGGTCAATTTGAATGTAGTTATTGACTTTCATTAATCGACATTTTGCAAATACATACTAGATTTTGCAACTAATACAGTAATTTACCAAACCTGGTTGTTCCGTGCTAACTGTAGAAAGATGACTGATTACAGCTGGCAACTCTGAAGTAGATTGATCTCCAGTGCCTTAGCAAGAAAAACAACAAATCCCTCAAGCTGATAAAAAACATAGCAGCGGAAAGTGAAAGAGGATCAAAACTGCAGGGCTGGAAAATGCAGGACTTGTGATGCAAAGCCAATTGTGGCGCTAAAGTTTAACTAATAATGTTTCATACATGTATTTTTCACTAAAACATTTATGATTATGTCCTTTATTCCTGAACGTTTTCATTTTTTCTCAAGCAAGATATTCACACAGAATCATTCACTGCACATTAAGCAAGTTAAACATTACTACATATAAACATTAATAGTCAACTAGAAAATGAACTTTTACTCGCTGACATCGATGTACATGCCTTCACAACCTTGATAGCCTGCTGTGACCTCGACTTTTGACCTCCAAAATCTAACCAGGTTAGTTAGTTAGCTAGTTTTACGTCACTTTAGAGCACAAATATGGCTATATCAGAGACAACAGGTTAGTGGTGGAGAGCTATCCCTACCCAGTAGCGGAAGGCCAGTGATATATTAACCTCAACCCTGGCCACCTTTTTGTTCAGCAGCCACCCAAAAAAAAATGGATCAAAGGGCTCATTTAAATTATTACAACATGGGGAGACAACTATCACACCGCAAGACAAAACTAAATCAAACACGACAAAAAGAAGCATGCATCCTTAACTAAAAAATACATATGACACAAAATCAACACACACAAAAACTAAAGCCATGTTTAATCACCCCCTACAACATATGGCCTGGAAATGGAGTGGGACTATTCTAATAGAATGGGAAGGTACGGAAAAGCAAAAAATAGACAAAGCAAATACGAAAGCGAAAAAAGTAAAGGATACTAAAAGATAGAATAGCAAGCGGGGAAGTGAAGAATAAGGGTGGGGGAGTTACCCCGGGCCCACATGGGGCATCTAACCGGGTTATCAGTAAAGGCTTGTGAATATTTTTCATCTAGACTGCTTAAGCCATTCATGAGATATTGTGGTAACATCTGTCCGGACAAACGAACAGAATGAATGAATGGACTAACATGGCGAAGACAAAAAATTGTCAATGACCACACCATTTGCATTTAATTGAACATGTACCGGCAAAACATTACTGTAGCCACAAGCTCATATGTATGGCACCATGAAAGATTGGGAAATGGTGTAGCTGGTCATGCACTGTGCAGAAGCACACGCGGCCGAAAAGAACAAATGCAATGCAGTCATCACGTAATGCTGTTAAAAAGCTTCACAGCATGTTAAACTGTGGATGATGCGGCCGCTGCAGGCATATCAGCGACAGTGCTGACGTCATCACTGCATGTGATGAAGTCAGCGTCAGTGTCGCTGTCGTCTTCACTGACAGCATGAAAACAGATGCTATGCACTCCCATGCTGTGAATGGCATCTCTAACGAATTGCACTCACACGTAAGTTCTGTTTTTAAACAGCCGGATGCAGCTTAACAGTTTTTTTCAACACAATCTTTGACAAGCCCCATAAAAAAGTACTTAGGAAGCAGAAATCCAGATAGGTGAGTTAAGGGCAATAAACAGATGATGGTCAGTCAAAAAACCATTGGCTTTCCATACTTGCTGCAGTATTCTCCCATGATTTCCACTCCTAAATTTGAGTGTCCCAATCTCTCAAAAACAACAGGTATATCAAAATACCAAAATCAAAATAAATATCAAACATGACCAAGCATGACAACTCTAATGCTTAGTGACATCTGAAGACATTAAAACTAGCACACAGTATTTACATACATAACTCCATCTAAAACTGCAGGATGTTTTTTTATGACAAAAACAATGATAATACACACCACTAACAAGCTGACAATTTTCCACATCTCCATTAACAGCTTTGTAACCTTCTGCTTCATTGCATCCACATTTAGTGCGCCTGGTTTGATTGCCAGGCTCGTGAACTGCTAGTGCTACAACAAACAATATACAGTGTGTCTAAAAAACAATACTCTTAATTTTGACTATAACTTTGGCAAATCTAGACAGATTTATAATAAAAAATTCTTTCACTATCAGATTCCTGAGGAAATTTTGTACACAAGTATTGTAAAGATTCTCCACCTCACCTTAAGTATGTTTCAACACTACCTTGTAAAACTCGATAATTATAATTGCTGCCGATTATAACAGTGTATTGCACGTGAGACCTCAGAAGTTATCTTGCAAGATAAGAGGCCGCCTTAATAGTATAGAATAGTGACATGTTGACGATGATGTTGTGCTATCTCGCAGATAAAACAAACAAACAGCCTCGTATTACAGTTGAAGCTGTGCATGTCATGCGTGTGGTGTGTATGTGAATGGACACAGAACTGAATGCAAACAACAAATCAGAAACAGACAACCATCACCATTACCATTTCCATTCTGATAGCCATTATTCCAGGTGACACTTCATTAACTCTTAACGTTCTTCCTTCACTTGTTTCCAAAGAGAACATTTGGGGGTAAGTAGCAGCAGTGTCAAAGCACTAAGAGGAACTCAAAGCACTGACTCCAACTAGAGTAAACCACCCAATGTCCTCATCCTGTCTACATATCTTCATCCTCCATGGCACTCTTGACGGAACAGCTGCTCATTGTTTTATGTCTTTTATGTCTCTCAGATGCCAGTACCTGAAATCTGAAAAAGCTAATGTTCAAACATCTACTACCTGGACCACTGCAAGTTGGCTGTGCTGAGCACTGATACATGTCGACAGAGCAGGTGCTTCGTTCCATGTACTCATGGTCTCCACATGGAACACACGACGTAGATTCAGGCTCATTGTATTTGCATAACTCAGGTCGATAACCTAAAATACACACAGCAAAAATCTCACATGTTCACTGTATGTGTGCGTCTATCACTATTCATGTGTTCACAGTGACATTACTCCACTGCAAGGACCTCGTTCTACTTTTGTTGACACTGCGATCGATATTTAGCCACTACACACTTCCTTTTGCAGCCGAAATGCTTCTCAAATACACTGCTATCCCACCTCACCATTGTGTAGTCTTTGTAATCAGCAGCTAAAACCTACTCTTTTTATCAGTCCTACGGATGTGGCTAGCTGGGCAGTGACAATGTTTACTATTGTTGTTTTTGTATTTACTGTTTTCTGGTACAGTACGGAGATGGTGTAGTTAATATCAACGTAATAATAAATAAATAAATAAATAAATAAATAAATAAATGAGCATAACTCTAGCATCGCCCTGATCCAAATACACTGGTTGCCATTCTTAATCTGGGTAAAGCTAACACAGGTTCACTGATAACTGGCCGTAAAGCAGTCGTTGTTTCCTGGCACGGAAGTGTTTTTCACTTATATATGTACAACGTTAATTCTGGCATCACAATGATGACAGATAACAAGAAAAATCACATATCTTATCTTACACTGTGTGTCAAAAAATGACATTGCTTTGGCTTGTTATAACTTCCACATACATCAACCAATTTTGGCAATTAAGATGGAGTGTATATAAAACCGAATGTGTGTGTCTGTTCTTTGTTCCTCACGCACACCCAAATCAGAGGTGCAATGGATCGAGTGCCATAGGCATGTAATGATCTCCGTCGGGAAATTTGTAAGTAGCAGCCAGCAACCATAATGGATCAAGCACTGTAGATGCGAGGTGACTGAGTGCCATAGATGCAAGGGTGGAGCGCTAAAAGTATGTGATGATAAAACAAAACTACAGCCAAAAGTTAAGTTATGACAGTATGAGCATAGCATACCTGGTAAACAAGCTATATTCTTGCACAACCTAAATACACTAGTATCGGTTATATGTAGTTGTCTGCCAGAACAGTCACTCTAAAAGAAACATAAAAACATATAAAGGCATCACATCATTGACATCTGTCTGTATTCCAAACAAGTGTCCGTTAACAAACTGATGTCAACCTCACAGGCATACCAAATGCTATAACGAGTTGTGTACCAACTATCGCATGTATGTGATCAATGATCAATGGCAGAGTATCCCTCATGGCAGGTTTGGCAAAGTTTGCACAATAAATATGAATAGTATGAGTGAAGTTCACCAAACTTTGCACAGTAAATATGAGCCAACTTCACTCAAACCATCCTCACTGTGCTAAACCCAGCTGTTAAAGGCAATGTACTACCTACTATATATATGATATGATATGTATATGATAATGACTGCCTTAGAGGATCGTACCGGAACCGTTTCTGGTACTGTTCTGGCCCGGAATAATGTCGGTTCGGTCTGGTTATGGAACATTTTTGTTCTGGAGCCAGAACATGGGAAAGCATTTTCTCTGCTCTTAGTGAGACGGTCACGATGGCCTCACTTAGTGCACCCCTACTGGGCCTACCATCGTGCACATACGATGCTGAGCAGACATCAGTCACATCACATCACAGACGATGCTTGGTATACTCGGTTACTCATGTTGGCAATTAGTGACTGGTTACGTGTGTGAGGTGCTGCAGTACGGCATTTGCCGTCGATATTATGTAACCGCTGAGCGGCACTGATGGCCCGAATGAATCGGAGTACGATATCATGCACGAACGCACATCTCATACGTGCATTGCTCACTGGCACAGACCGCATTCACGAACACACATAGGCCAACACTCCGTTGGACAAACAATGCAGATCAGTGATAATTATCTCAACGACAGTCATTTGCCGTGTCACAACGGTCACGCCTGGCAACTGGCCGTTGCGGTGTCCTTTGAAGTTCCCGATGCCGCCTGCCGACGACCACGGCGCTCGGTGGCATGGATGGTTGTTCGCACTGACTTTAATGTCATTGCATGCTGCTTACTATATTTTACAAAATCGATATCGGCGATTCGCCAATGCCGATTCGCCGATGTTCTAGCGTGCTCCGATGTTGCCATTTTTTGATGTCTGATGTGTATATCATCCGAACACTATATGATACACGTGAAGTCATCAAACAGTAAATATATGTGAGCAGCATTTTGACCTCCATAGTTAACAACGAACAAACGTGACAATCCCATGTGCGGTTCGGTTCCAGTGAAACAAATCTGTGCAGTTACTGATTCGGTCTCGGAACAGCAACGGTGGGTTCGTTTGATCTCTAACTGGCAAAACAACATGTGCAATTATTAATATAACTGACACGGTTGTATATTAGAAAATAATCGTGATGTTCGATGCTTGTTACTCAACTTCTCTAAAGTTTTTGACAAAATAGACCAATGCTAAATTTTATTTTACTAACAGGGTCATAGACGCTTGGAATAGTTTGCCTAATTGGGTTGTATCTGCAATAATATTAATGCATTTTATAAAAAAACTTCATCATCATTGGCAACATCAAAATATTATATACGATTTTCGAGCCCAAACTGAAGGAACTGGAAGCTGCTGTGGTGAGGTTTTGAGAGTAAATTTAGTCCAACTTCTAAACTTACGTCAATTAGTAGTTATTTGAGAAGCTGGCATAGAGGCGCTCAGTCTGCACCAGTACATCCACTACGTCTACGTCTATGTCTACTGCTTAAAAATCATGCAGTTGTCATTTACCTGGTAATATCTTATTATTCATTGTTTCGATTCTAAACAACAGATCTCAATGCAATTAACGATAGTTAGGAGACTTGCAATTCCAGCCACACCTGCATTGATGTTGCCGTTTCAGCAATGCGCGGGTATGACATGACTGCGATACAACTTTAGCTGGGTAGTGGGTACGTCTTAGCCCATGTACGTATGGGCGTTAAGCTTCCAGCATAACGCCTACGCGAGAAGCTATTGAAAAACGAGCGGATTCTGTCATTTTTGCGCACGTAACTTTTCCGGAAAACTGTTAACGTTTTCTGTTCAGTTGTC
>Ga0209780_1000369_pt1 | contig 23106 bp, 14 predicted proteins | sample WorMetexBAHAMAS2_FD_187384 | JGI IMG/M metagenome (GOLD analysis project Ga0209780, IMG submission 187384) | Marine gutless worms symbiont microbial communities from Max Planck institute for Marine Microbiology, Germany - Inanidrilus exumae... | ecosystem: Host-associated > Annelida > Digestive...
GTGCGGAGGTTAGGATATGAGCCTCTATCAGAGTTGGTGAGATGCATGCGGTTGCAGTGGTTTGGTCATTTAGCTCGGGAAGATTATCACAGAGTTGTCGCAGCAGCACTGTAGGGTCTGCCACCCGAATGTAAACGACGTTCCGGTCGCCCCGCGACTTACTGGCTCCGTTTTGTGGAAAATGACTTCAAGCCATTAAACCTCGAACTGACTCAGTGTGTTGCAAAGCGTCCGATAGAGCTCACTGGAGTGAAGTTGTCAGCACGGCTACGTTCCTTGCAGTGTGCCAGTGAATGAATGAATGAACACTACCTTGTGAAATGTTTAGCTATGTTAGCTTGGGTCATTTGGTTCTTGTATTGCTTGCTTTTGTTGTGTTGGGTTCAATTTCTTCAGTACTTAGCCAAGAAAATGGTTGAGAAGAACGTCTCCGAAATGACTTATTTTGTGTCGAGTGGGACGTATAACCTTAACTGAAGCAATACAGTAATTCGAGATAATTTTTGGTGCTGTCGTTGGAGGATGGCCGTTGCAGTAATTCACTGCAGTAGTTTACCTGGTTCATCTGATGAATTCAGACTCAACGCTAGGCCAACGAACTGAAACTATGAGTCCACCTATAGATCGCTTCAGTCCACGCCCACTACCACCATTTATTATTATCATTCGGCCTAAAACTGGTACTCATTTTACCATCGCACAGAGGGTGGAAGGATAAATCGACTTGGGCACTGCAGTATGGAGTGCAGTCTGTACCAAGGCTCTGTATCATAGTGGTTTTTGTGATGAGCACAACTTTCCTCGGCGGAATTCGATCCTGTGATCTTTTATCTCACATGAACAGCAGACATGTTACTGCTAAATTACTGCCGTCGGCGAAGATATTTCTTACAAACGGGTGACAGTCATTGTAGTTGAACTTAATATTATTTTCATATCAAGTTAGCCATGTCCTTAGTATTATGATGTGGTGCTCTATTATACCACTAGTTGGTTGTACTATTTGAAGTCAAACTACACTTAAAACTAGATGGCTATATAGTGTGCAATGTCCACAATACAGTATTCGGCTCGACGGGCGCATGTCGATGTGCTACTAAAAATAGCAACCGCATGACAACCAACCACAGCAAGCCTTCTGGTAATGTCAACCAGTATCAGCGCCGTATTTACAGTCCTATTCCTAAGCGTCGGACATTGTCAAAAATGCAACCTATGTCGGACGTCTCAAAATATTTGGGGAGGTTTCTTGTATGGAACGTACACGATAGGGGAATGACTTTGAATTTATTCCAACTGTACAAATGGAAACTAGACATTCCATACAGGGATCATTTAGCAGTGAATTTCCGGCGATCTGTAATCATTGCGGAGTTATGGCGGCCGGAAGTCTAAAAACGCCAGAACTTGCTGTAAGTGAATCCAATATTTGGCATCATCATCATCATCATCATATTCGTTTATTTGTAGCATGGCAGAACGCATGCCATAACAATAGAAATGTAAAAAATGTACACATCACATATCGCATGAAATAAAAAAAATAAATAAAATAATGTCATCGATAGTGTCCTGAACTGTTCCATAAGTAAGTTTGCTAGAAAGTTACATATAACACTGTAGGAGCAGAGAGCTGAATCTAGGCCTAGTATGCGTTTTTATATAACATGTGAGTGATGAAGTTTTTAAACCTTAGCTCTCCCGTGGTCAGATGGTTCGGAGTATAACCCTGCCGCCAAACGTTTTTATGCGTCATTAAGCCCATAAACCGTCATTCGTGTGTATCGTGAAAAGAACATAATTTAATAATGAGGGAATTTCCCAACGGTAATGTATTGGCGGGTTCCCCTCATCCCCGATGTTAACGACTTGGCTTATGGTGTAATTTCTGTCCCCGTGCACGCCTCTAATCAAGAACGTGGCGTTCTGTCCCGCAGCACAGTTGGTGTCTTACTTCTTTTAACTGCCGATCAAGAACCACGACGACGATGACCCGGTCGTACTAATGAACTGGCGACTCCACGGGGACTTGACATAGCCTGTGTACAAAATTTGACGACTGTAGCTTAAACCGTTCCATAGATATGGTTGGTGCCCACCAAAATTTAAATTGTTCGCGTGACCTGAGCACGCCCCTTTCAGGACTATTTGCAATCCCTGGGCTAACACTTGCTACAATAAGCCTATCTACCAAATTTTAAGTCTCTATCTCCACCCATCACGCAAATATGATAGGCGATATAAATGTCGAAAATGGGGTGGTTTGTGGGTATTTAGGGGCCATTCAAGATCACTGGAAATAACGCCACTCGATAGAGCGCATACGAGTTCCTATATTCATCTTTATGTCACAAACCAGTAGCAACATGAAAGAGAAGAAAAGAAAATTAACCAAGTAAACATGAGCACGACAATGTCATATGTGATAATATCATTCAAAAAAAGTATAAAAAAATTAGCGTTCCATAGTAACTATGTCCTTATCTTGCACCGTTTTAAGGGATAACGAGATATCGGTCGACAATCGCCGACCTGAACCTACCCCACCTCTATTTGGCGCCACAGATGGGGTGACCCCGTTGGAATTTCGCCGAGATTTTTGGCATCAGAAAACTAGAGTGCCTGGGCGTATGGCGTTGTTTACGTGATCTTATGTTTAGCCGTTTTGGTACAATACCGGCAGTTTAACAGACGACCGGACAGACAGACAGACGGACGGACGGACAGACACACGACGACAGCATATACCGCGCTAGCATAGTGACGCGCGGTAAGGACAGTGCGAGACAAAGCTGATGACAGAGTCACTCGCCAGGTGGCGCGTAGACGGCTGAGCAGCTAATCACTAGAGGGCACTCGAATGGATAGAAGACGTGATTAACAAGCTACAGAGTATAATCGCATCATCATCATCATCATCAGCAGCAGCAGCAGCAGCAGCGTCACTAAGGAAGGGGAGCGGGTCGGCGGACTGCAGACTCACAGCCGCGGCAGGAGTCTGAAAATCGACCTAAAAGACGCCGATATGAAACAATAGCGCATGGTGAGAAAATAAAATTCATTTCAACAATCCCGTTAGGTTGACATAGACATGACTGAACTGCGATCGACGAACTTCAGAAAGTATGGTCCCTTCATAAGATTCTGAATAAGCCACTGATCTGAAACGTACATTATGAGGGAGAAAAAACTAATGGATGATAAATTATGGACTTGTATAGCACGTGCAGGCCTGAGCAAAGAGTCAGAGTGTGGAGTCGAAAGCATCCGTAAGCCGAATTAATCTGTGAAAACATCAAGGAAACGTCCAGAGATAGTTTTCAGACATAAGGTAAGATTTTGCAGCATCTCTGAAAAATAAACAACCTAAAAGTATAAGTAGGGGTCTTTTATGGTATTGAAAATGCGTGAAAAGGCGGGTCTCCCCAGATCCTAACTCTCGGCCCTTTAGACGTACGCATACACAAGCGGGACGGGGGACTAACATAGTTGCCAAATGAGGACTGGCGCCCAGGATGAGACGAAGCACTGCGGATGTGCGCGTCCCATGAACAATAGAGCGAGTCTCGCTCACGGCGGATCGTAATTTTCACGTTCCGCGTCATCACACATTTGTCGCTAACAGGCCCGTGATTAATGGCGTCATCGTGCACGTGTCGAGTTACGCTCGCGATGTCCTCTGGGAAGACCGGAAGTCGATGTCGTCGTCACGTGACGTCGGTGATAATCGGCTCCGTGCGCCGCCCGTTAACGCACGGCACTCGGCGCTGTCAGCAGCAGATGACGTCAGTGATGATAATAATAATGACGATGAGGATGAAGATGAGCTATGGCGATAATCAACGAGGCGTGACTGCATCGCCCGCCATGCTGCTGCTGCTGCTGCTGAGTGACGGTGACCATGGTAACGGACCGGTCGCTAAGACGTGAATCAGTTTCTGATCGAGGTCGCAACGGCTCAGTTACGTCACTGATTGCATTTCTCTCTCTTTCTTTCTCTTGTTCTCTCTGTGCGTGCGTGTGTGTATGCGTGTATAAGACCTGCCCATGTAGCCCAGTGGTCAAAGCACTCGGGCGCCATGTGCAGTAGAGTGTGACGCGCTCAGGCTTAAACCTCAGGTCGGGCGCGTCCACCTACCAAAAAGAATTATTTCAAATAATGCCTATGCACATGATGAACAGGGAAATAATCCAGGGCATTAAAAAGAGGGTTCGACGGTGTCCGTTGCAGACACTTTGATCCAGCAGCGTCAAGGCGTTGGCCGCGCTGGCGTTGCTGAAGTAAATAGACTTAGCTGGCCACTGGCTGGAGCAACACACAGCACCAGTCAGGGCTAGACCAGACGGTAGGCCACGTCTATTAGGGGGCACGCTTTAAAAAAAATGTCGAATACTCGAGTATAAAATCAAACCTCGAAAATTTTTTTCTGAGCTCGAGACACTCGAGTAATTAAACTGTTGATACATGCATCATACCAGGTAGAATAAGAAGATAAGCGGTGGTACTCTTGTGTCCATAATGATTAAATCCTTCACAAGAGTACCAACCTGTGTCGTTGACACTGGCTCGGACTATCTTCAGCCTACGCCCAAACACAAACATCATTCAAACATAAAGTTTTGTTAGCAAAAATTAACGATTGTTGTATTAGTAAAATTAATTTCAGTTACTCTATGTCACTGAAGTAAAAAATACTCACTGGAATGCTCACGGGCCTAAAAATAGTCGTTTATCACTAATTACTTCCGACGAGGGACAGAAAGATTTAAACATGCAACAGCGTGGGCAAAATGTGCACATTAATGGATAGTAAATTTATACATAAATACAATGCTGAAAGAACTATGAAATCGGAGCATAGGCTAAGTGACGATGTTCCACGTAACAGTAGAGTGTCAAATTCTCTGACTCGCAGATCTTTCATGGTCTTTCATGTCGTGTTTTCCCCTAGCAGGCATGTAGGCCTACATGCGATTTGCACCATAGACTGGACGATTTCTATTGGATGCTTCTTCCAGTATTTTTATATTATATTTAGTTCAATATCTCAGTGTCATAAACAGAGAACATGCTGTGACAACTGTTATTCATTCAAAACACAAACACTTCATCGGACCGATATTTACATGCTGGGGCGATCATGGCCGAATTTAGGAGTGTTCAACAGTGGCGTTTTTTATTCAAGGGATATACCAGTATGTCACGGCGTCGACATACCCCTTTGAAAGTAAAAAAATCCTATCATTTCTGATTTTTATGCATGCAATTAACCTCTTATATTATGAAAATCAACAGAAAATTATGTGCTTAATTCAAAGTCAATAAAATTAATAATGAAATTCTGCGGAAAATGTCAAAGACATTTTTCTCGCTCCCTATGCTCGCTCAGTTACGATATCTATCCGTTCCCTTCTGAATTCTGCATACGCCAACGAGTGTTCAAACTATTAGGCCGAACAACGGCGAACATGGCCGCATACATTCTCGCGCGCAAAAGATTGTGGGTCTATTACAAGCGAGAACATGGAACAATCAACAATCCCACAATCCTGTGCGCCGAAGCAGACAGACGGCACAGTGAAGTTATTGAAACCTGCTGCCCCATGGCGTCGTGCGTATGTCCAGCCTGTCTGCTGCTGCTACTGATGCTGACGATGACAAGGACGATGACGTAATGGTTGGGGTCAAAGGTCGCCCGTGTCGGTACCAGCGATATGCCGGCAGCGGAAATCCGGTGATGTCGCAGCGAAGTCTCACTGTATCACGCTCGTGTCGGCTGAGATTGCGCATCTCGGCATCCAGCTGAACGTACCCTATCACATAAGTAAGTAAGTAAGTAAGCAAGTCAGTCAGTCGGTCTGAACACGTGTAGGCCGAACACGTGTAGGGCGATAATGGCGCCAAAACGCCACATTGCAGCGGCGCCGGATGACGTGCAACGTTTCCCGAAGAAATGCGTTTTCAACAGTTTGCTTTATTTTGTTTTTACACACAGACACACACACCCTCACACACACACGCACTACAGACGCACAGATAACATAGATGTTTTTCATGAACACCAAAGATATACGGTTGGTTGCCTCTGACGTCACACCCACCAAACGATGTTAGATTCCGGTACATACGCGAGCATGTATACTTAAATGTTTAGTAGGCCTAAACGTTTAGACGTTTCGTGTATACATAATACATGATTACTAAATTAAACAATCGGCGCATCCCTCGTCTGCGGTTGGCCAACCGGTTCTGGCTGACGCAGTTGCGTTATTGATGAATGATGACCACAACTGGAGTCTGGATCCTGATTGTTTTCAAAATTTTCATCTAATTATGGCAACCCGTGAACCACGGCCCAATAGCCCACTGCCAGCTTGGTCACGACCATTTGAAGTATCATCGCAGGAAAATTTTTAGTTTTGGGTCACAAGTCTGTGCATTTTAAAGTACGTATTCTGAAAATCAAAAAATCACAATGGAAACAGATCAGCTGTCAATTAGCAGGACTAATTTTTCATCCTTTGATTTGTACATTTGCTTAATTAATGTCCTCGCTGTAGGGATAGACACCTTTACGTGGCTCAGTATAGACTATAGATAGGTCTACAAACAATATTAGTTGACGAAGTCGTTTGGCCTCTATTAAATCTACTGTCAAGCGAGACGTAAATTGCAGCAGTTTACAGAACGTGTGAATAAGTGTTTATCAACACATCGCCAGCCAGTCTAACACAATCATGCTCACACATATAAACAAAACAATTCAGCTTTAGTTTACTTAACTGTCAGCGTGCCTGAGCTAATCTGCTTTGAGATAACGTCTCGGAGTGATACTTCTCTTAACAAACACCAGGGGCGTCGCCAGGTCCAACAAAGTGCGGTGGAAATATGAGGTGAGGCATGGGTGTTCCCTCCAGTCGGGCGTTTGGTCTGGGGAGGGGCCTCCTCCCCAGAAAAACAAAGAAATTTTCTGTTTCGCATTTTCAAGCGAGCTGGTGTAGACATCATATACCTTGATGCAACAGTTCTGGTGTGTTCAACTTCATAGTGTTACAAACCGATTTTACTACCGAAACTGTTTAACATGTACAGCTGTCTGAAATTTCCCAGTCAACTGTACCACAGGCCTATTCCACACACACAAAATGTATCCATTTCAATATCACTCGCACTAAAACAAGCTACAGTGTAGCCTATTATATGGCCTATTCTTTGGAATAGATAGACAGTCTAAAAATTGTCTAAGGATAAGCAGTACACTTCATGCCCCTATATATAACCCCTACCCCCACACTGACCATCTAAATTCAGCGGATCTGCATCAGTCTCTGAGACACCCTCTAGAAAAAGTGGGGTGGACATGTCCAGTCCACCCTAGTCCACAAGACACTGTTGTTACAGCGCATTAAGTCCGAACACCCCAAGAGAGCTTAACAAAAACAAAATATATCTTAAGATGTTGCGAGGAAGATACTACTAGAGTAGACAAGGCTATGAACATCCTATTCCTAGTGCAAATCATAATGTTGCTATATAGAACCAGCCACCAGTAAAGCATCAGTCTATGAGCATAAAGCAACCTAGGCAAGAGACAAGAGTCGTCTACGATTCTCTGATATAGGCTACACCCAACAGTCTACAGGTACTGCTACTGCTGTCTCAGCTAGGTGTCTCAGAAAATACACCACTTGTAATCGTCTATACAACGAACAACGTAACTACAATCATAACAAGACCTCAGTAAATAGAAAACATTAAGCGCTAATTAACACTGTACGTCATTTTCCAGTCCGTCATTTTCAGGTGGTGCATTTTCTGTCGCCCCAACGAAACTTATTAAACTCTGCCAAATATAGGCCTAATAAAACAACAACACTCTGCAACTGAAGTGACACTAATTTAATTTAAATTTAGTTCTGTCGCATTTTCGTTTCAGCGGCAATTGCGGAACGAAAATTATGAACCTGGAGATAGATTATTTACGGACTTTGAATCTACGGTAAAACGAAAAATCATTAGCAGTCAAATCAGCAGTTTCGTTTAATAGCGTAGGCCTATAATTAGCCATACAAGTACAGCTACATTCATTCCTGTGGGCTAGCGTATAATATGACAACAAAGGACGATATTTTGCTTATACACAAACGTAAATGGGCCACGAAGCCCACGATATGTTATTTAGGCCTACGGTCAATGCGAGACCGTGAAAGGAGAAGTCAAATGATTGCCTAGTGCCTACAGCCTAAGAATAAAAGTATACGGCCTGCCTGAAATTTCGTAGTCATTGCTTGTGACCGGGACGATTGACAACGACAGTAGCAGTAGAATTAGTAGCAATAACAATCGAAAAGAAATTAAAATAAACCGCAACGGCACATAAATTGTACATATTGACGTCATGGTGACGTCAGTCGGTGTCCGTCTCCACTGAACGACTGTAGCGGCAGCACGTAGCCCAATAGTAGCCTTCAGCAGTGAGCCAAGTCACACGATGATTGCCAGCTGTAGTGGTCAGTTAGTCAAACCTGTGCGTCAGTCAACGGACACGCCCAGCCAATCCGCAGTAGAGCAGTGAGAGCACCGTCACTCGCGGGGCCATGGGCTGGACGATTATCTACTGGAGCCTGTCAACACTAATAATGTCATCGTTGTAGCTAACATTATATACAGCAAGAAAGGGCAGTGTCCTTGAGTGACGGAGACGGAGGCCACATCTGTCACCGCTAGACGTCTATTTTTCCATGATCATCGCTAGGCACAGTCATGAGTCGCCGTGAGCGTCAAAGCATTTTATGATTTTTATGTTTCTATTTTTGTCAAAACACCTTCTTCGACGTCCGTCAACTGAAAGTGTCGAATATTTCCTATATTAGGCCTATCCTCAGAAGAAACTTCGCAATTTTTGTTCCTTGGTTAACATCTGTTATAGGGCCTATTTAAACTCTCCTATGGAGTTGTCACGATCAAACTGCACAAAGTTCGGTGACTATCCAGTCTGGAATTGAAACATTAATTGTCAACACTATAGTTAGTTTAATGCAGTAATGAGCGCGATATTCGCTTGGGGGCAGTCTCATTCTGTTGCAACCAAATTCACGTTATTGATCGCGTGTAGTCAACGAATGATGATGGCCTTCTGGCAGTGGTTGATACAGTTCACACTGTATTAGAAAACAAATATAGGCCCATAAAAGTCGAGACACACAGGCGCCGACATTTAATTGTCGACCATCAGTATCGGCCGTCGTTTAGCCGATATAGAATAGCAAATACTTTCCTAAAATTGTATTTAGGCTACTTCAAATAAATCGGTTGGCCCTCGATGTTACCCGTGTGTCTCGGCTTTAACTGCGGCTATTGGCCTACTGGTCGACGAGTTATACATGATAGCCTTACAAGTTACTATAGGTAGGCCGACAGCTGCTGTGCATGTCGGCCTGTATGTTTAGTTTGGCCGATAGCATTGCTGTGTGTAGAATTCTGCCAAGAATGAGTCGCACCAACGGCATTGACATTCTGGAATGATGGCAACTACGGCCTTAGGCCATATAATTAGCCTATACGTTCTATAGTCCAGTGCGTGCACATAGGCCTATGGACAAGCTGGCTCTAGGGCAGCTCGGCATCAGACCAGCAACGCCAATGTTTCAACAGAAGTTTTGACAGTCCGTGTAGTTACTAATGCGAAATTACCGACAGAAATTACAACAGTAGAAGTTGTCAGCAACGACAAGTCGTTGCAAAACCGGCAGGATAGCTACAAGTCACAAAGTTTGAATTTGTGGGTACCCATACGAACACACACGGGTGGCGCAACGGGTAGAGCGTTGGACTTGCGATCAACTGGTCGTGGGTTCAAATCCTACTCGGGACAAAAGCTGCGTAAGAACCTTGTGCAAGTTGTTCACACCTACGTGCCTGTCACAAAGCAGTATAACTTGGTGCCGGCCAAGGGGCGGTGATGCTCTGCGGCTGGGAAGGTAACCGTAGGCCTGGCGGACAGTAATGGCAGCATACCGTTAGATGGCCGGACTATTTTAATTTCTTTTCGATTGTTGGGCTGACTGCCTGTAGGCTGTACACCGGGATCAGCTCCGGGCCCAACGCTCGGTAACGAGTATAAGCCTTTACCTTTTTTACAATACGAACACTCGATCATGCATGGCATAATTTGGCAAGCAACAGTGAACCTATGGTGTACTTAAGCATCCCAAATAGATCGGTGCATCACGTCGCCCCTGCGAGAAGAAAAACAAATTTGAGGGCATTTTCAAACTCAACATTCTACAGTGGCGACACCTACCGGCGCAGAGAAAATTGAACGCAGGTGCTCGGCGCACAACTAACCTCCCCGGATCCAAAGTAATCAAATAGATAGGCCCATGTAAATCTGAACGGATTAATGGCGATACCGTTAGCACAAATTTGACAGGTCAAAACCATGACGGACATCAAACTTTTTCGCGATTTAGCCCCTCCCTCGACGAAGCGCTATAGGCCCAGGTCCGTATTATTTTTATGCTTTATGCACCTCTTTTTACGGACCTGACTTAATGGGATACATTTAGCACTTTCGTCACGAGGAGGCATTGAAAATTTAGAGGAAAACGCACTCCGAGCCGAGGCAAAACACGTCACTTGGTAACTCTTCAGCGAATGAACAAATTAAAACCAAACCATAAATCGGTCATGAAATAAGCTTACAAAAAACAAGGAGAATTGCGTAAGAATCACGCAAGGGGCCTCGTGGAGCGTTCCTATTTCCAAACTCCGTAAAATTTAGTTTGGCATGGTTTCATACCCTACCCCTGTACCGATGAGGGCGAAATTTGTCGTGAAAGAGTCAAACGACGTTAATTAGTTCAATTAACCACTCACTCCGTTTAGTCAGAATTAAAGACACTGGACCACAATTTGACATACTCTTTTCGACTACGGGGGACTCATCCCGCCAAATTTCACCCTCATCGTTGCCACGAAATCGACCTCCGACTCCCGAGTTATAGGCGTCTGTTATCTAGACTGTCCTGCGGGTAACGCCACCGGACGTAGGCCTGATGCATGCAAGTTTCTATTGTTCCAAGCGTAAATGTAGGCCCTAGCTGCGTCATCAGTTCTGGGAATAGACATATTTCGTTTTCTACGTATACATCCTTGCTAAAGCACGCCCTCGAGGGGATATTCCAAAGTATTCCGTGTGATAAAATTAGAATCATAAAGCTACAACTGACTGTTTTTTTCGTTGACGATCGTCTCTGCCAGAACAATGGCATATCGTACAAGCCACAGCACATACGCGCGCTGTGCGTCGCGAGGCGATTGATGGAGTGAGAATTTTCTGCTCGTAATCAATCTAGCCTACATGAAAGCGGCCGTTAGTAGCGTGGCGCTATGCTATTTGCAGCGAGTCAGAAATGAACATCGACGACCACCCACTGTATGTCGGTATATGGCTATTTCCAGCAACGCCCCATGTGTTATGCCACATACCGGGTACCCTACCGCATGCAACGATCACGGCAGCGCTAAAAACAGATGACAGGAAACGTCCAACAACACAGGCCTAATGTAGTCGTCGATATGTTAGGTCCACAGAGAATTCTGATACTGTTTTCTATATTCATGTGACGTTTTAAAGTCTGTCACAAAGTTATTAATATGCATTCCAGAAGGATTTAGTATAATGTCATTGTTTACAGTGCAACTGCTGATTAAAACTGTACTGTAGTAAATGACCAGCCCATGGGCAATCAAGGTATGAACTGCTCGCTATTTTTGACAAAATAGCCAACAATTAACACTTTTCACTAACTGAACACTTCACCCATTCACACACGACTGTTGACGCCCGCGAGTTGCTCAAGGTTCGTCGTCACATGTTCACTTTATGTAAATGAAAGGAACAGTATTCATATAGCGCAATTTATAGGCCTACTATGCATAGTCTCAAAGCGCTCAGACATGCATCACACAGTTTTACTTGCAAATTACACCATGCCTGCCTTTACTTCGTAAGCATTCACCAGATGTTGGAGCCACCCCTAACTGAGGTAGCAGACATCCATTTGCAGCTTACTACTCATTTATCGACCCCAAAGAAATGAAAGGCTGAGTTGGCTTGGTTGGTTGACCTATGGCGGACGATTTACCCACATACGTGGTCACCCGTCAGCTACAGGTCAAGCGCCAAACAGAGAAAGTTCGCCGGCCAAAGTCAGACATTCTACCGCTGTGCACGTCAATAAGCGTGAAACATGTCTTTCATCACTGCCGTTTCAGTGTCATGTAAAAAAGTGTTAAGGAACTTAAGGGCACACACTCAACGCACTGGGATGTTCAGGGAATATGGTACCATGAACCCCCTTGAAAAATTAATGGACAAATTCACATTCAAAGTCACGTTCAGCAGACACACGATAAGTGAGCTATTACATATGAATTATGAAAGGGAAGAGGTGATCAAACATGCCATTGGCTCAGCATGAACCATCGGGACTGGCTCTCTTAATAACCACCATATAAACAAAGCCACAAGGTCCACCAAAATAAAGCAACTGAGAACAAACAATTCAAAGCAGCAATAAAATTCTACAACACAAAATGTTTTTAACCTCTGAATTAGCAAACTAATTTCATAACCATATCGATATCAAGTTCACACGAAATAATTTACTAAATAAAAAATAAGCAGTGTTGAATCCTTGAATTCCCTATGGCTACAACACTGACGTAATGCAGCTGAATACGTACACAAATGTACAAGAAAAAATGACGTTGATGCCAACTGTGGTAAAGTGTGTCACATGACCAAACAGGGTGACTGATTAACACAAGGACTAATAGTGCTCAATTTGTGTAATGAAATTTCTCCATCTGTTAATAGCCATAATAAGAGTAAATAATAAATAGTAGTAGTAATGATAATAATATTTGATGATGATGACGATGATGATAATGATGATAATAATAATAATAAAAACAGATGTGAGCTTGAAAACAGTAGATGTCATGCACTTCAATATGTGAAATGAACGGTTCTCTGTCAATCACTTCCATGGCAACTGCTGCTATAGTAACTCTGTCATAACCATGACAATGCCGATACAAATGCCACAATACGACAGTTCAGTTGTAGACGAAGTTGAACCTAAAATCACAAACAAAACTTATGACAATCACTAAAATGACAAGATTGTTGGCTGACTGAAACTGCCAACAATGACAAGGACATCTTTTTAGCCAACTGTAGTAACGGCTTGGTTTATCCAATGGTTTGTGCGTGTGTGTGTGTGCATGCAGCAGCAGAGCCATGACAGCGTCTAGCTGGTGGATGAGAGGTGCTGTCTGCTACCACCACCAGATGTGCTTACGACAACTCTTCGACACAGCAAGTCTGAGCCACCGTTTTCTTAAGCTCAGTGCCTCACTGCCTTTGAGTGGACGCTCGTTTCCGTCAAAGGCTAAGGGCAACAACCCAGACAGAAGCCATAGCATCTGCGGTCAGCACAAGGGCGGTTCTGATAACCAACAGTTCTGCGCCCACTCTGGTCAGTCGACGTCTCAGCATGTTGTGCCTGGCGACAATGACCTCTGTGGGAAGAGAGTGTGGGGTCTGCGACACAACCATTCCTCACTTTAATCCATTCGTTGATGGTTGCTCATGCACCCATCGATGAAGCAATTCATCATTTCGATGGTGCAGTCCATGTGTGTGTGATGTTGATGTATTGTAGCTGAATGCCGAAAATGGTAGGAGGACAGTTACTTTGTATTAAATGGGCGTCTGGCCCACATAAAAGCAGATAGCCCCTACAGGTTGAAATAAAACTTTTGGCTGGCTTGCCATCGTTATTTTTTTCAGTTTTAAATTCCCGTCTGCTTTTTAGCCATGGTTGACCATCCAAACAGTTGCTGAGCTCATGTTGTGAATGCTTAGATGCGTGCAGCTGCAAAAAAATAAAACAAAATAAATGCACTGTACATTACAATATGGAATCTTTAACGTGCACTAAAACGCTAACAGCCAGCCAGCTTAATGCACAAAAACCAAAACAGAAAAATAATCAGAAAAACAGAAAAATAAATTAGCCCCGTATGGGACTGACAATCAACTCCTACTTACTGCCAACTTCAAAGTCATGTGATACAAAAACTATGACAAAAATCAAAAATCCGGCCCCGTAAGCTTTAGGTATTGTGCCCTAATTTAAGAATCTGTGGTCATTTACCAGCCCCCATTGTAAATGGCGGAGGATATAGCCCCTGAAAATGGCCAAATTTGTGACTTTCATGGGCTCAAGACCTTGACCTTGACCTTGGATCAGGTCATACTGCATACCATCATGTGTCACTCATCGACCTTTACATACACACCAAATTTCATTGAAATCGAAGAAACTTTTTGTGGACGGACGGACGGACATTTGAGACCCACTTTATTTCTGGTCCGGTTAATACTCCATGGAAGCAATCTTGAAGGAGGAAGAACCTACGGTGGAAAGGATTTGCGAAACAGGTGGTTTTTAAGCCCAGAGTGAAGACTGCGGGAGTGATGGATGACAAGAGAGGGGAACCAACAGAGGAAGACGTGACAGGCACCAGAAAAGAAGAGTCCGAAATAGAGAAATTGCAATGTGGTTGACAGAGGAACAGGTAGGTCATTCCAAAGACAAGATGAAGCACATTGAAAGGAATGACCAGTTACTTGTAACAAGGATGATGTTGATCGACAACAGCAAGTGACAAGAGATGAAGAACAAGTGCTACAAGGAAGAGGAACAGAGAATCGTACACTTGCACTAATGATCCAGCAAATCGGATGTGGTTGCTATATGAAGTTGTGTCGTATGGCCTGGAGTCTAACCAGACTGCAACATTTTCTGATTTATGCAGAAACTAATTTTCACCACCAAAGGCCAGTTGCACCAATCTCAGTTAACTCGCCAGCTGATTAACCTCTGGCTATTCATTAACTAAAAGTTAAATCAGTATCATGTTGGATAAAAGAAACTGTTCCACGTGTAAACTCCAACTAAGACAGTCATTCACCAGACCTCATATTCTTCACCCACGAAATGACTATTGAATGAAAAGACATCGCTACCATAATGTTGGCTCGTTAAATAATAACCACTGTGCAACTCTTAATAATTATGGTGTACTAAAGTTTGGCTCCGTATTCAGCTCCAGCCGAAATCTGGCCTGTTCTCCAACTCCTGCTGGTTTGGCCAAATTCTCAAAATGCCATAGAAAATGAGAAACTGTCAGTATTGGAACATCTGTACTTGACCAGTTTAAAATTATCTGCCAAACATCTCTGCCTTGTTTACTTCCCACAACCACATCTTGCGCTTAACGAAATCCCGTGAACATATGCCTTGTGAATATTACTGACGCAAGGATACATGATACGCCATCTCAATTGTGTGTACATGCGACTGATTTACCAATGTATCAAGTCCGGCTTTGGATCCAGCTGGTTGTTGCCAAAACAAACCCATCTAAATCCAACACTGGTCAGACTGGCGAAAACTAAATCCAGTACTAATAGTTTTGTAATGGCAGCTAAACTCATAAATACACATACAAACAGAGACAGTGAGGGACAGTAACAGGGAGAGAGACAGACTGAGACAAAGATGGGCAAGCACCTGCTCAGCATCTGAGGCAGACAGGATATGATCTGTCCATAGCTGTTGATATTGTCATAGAGTTCAAACAGAGGAGCAGCAACCAGCTTGTGATTACGAGGTACCGCAAACATCGCTGAAATACACAGACAGATGCACACACACACATACAGTATCTGGAGACAAAATTCATAGATAACTGTGGAGGTTAAACTGGTCGGTCATTCTCACCACCATATCAACATATCCATCTCCATTTTTCTCACCATTTTCCAGATTAACCAGTCTCTCCTTTGCTTCTTCCTCCACTTGTTTCAGAACAGAACCTTCGGGGAAAGTGGCAAAGGTTTCTCACCCAACAAACAGTAAGATTTGTAGATAAATGCTGTAGGCTTTTCATAAGTTGAGAAACATCACAAAGTGACGACAGACCTTTCTCCGGCAACTGAACTAAGTAGAGTCGTTTGTGTTCTTTCGGCTTCGTCACATGAGCAGGAATGTATGGATACTGCACACAAACATGCAGTTCATTATTAGAATCTAACGAATCTAACCTACTTTCAGTATCAACAAACCTAAAAAGCAGTGTCTATCATTCACAGAGAGAACATTGCGCTACAGAAATAAGAGATGGCACTTTTCAGCCACAGAGGTGTATAAGACGAAGCAGGCATGCAACCCATGTAGACCTGATGGTCAGCCAAGTGAACCTCAATAACCATTCGTCCTATGATGAGTTACGCATTCCATAACTCACCATTTTTCCAGAAGCAGTGTCCATAAACATCACAGAGGGATAGAAAGGCTGAACTGAGATGAGCATCTGTCAGTTACACGTTTTTAAAAAGCAAGTGTTAAAAATCCCTGTCTATTAAGACATGTGGTAGCACATACTGCCAGCTAACTATATTGCTAACATTAACTGGGCAATGGCAAAGAACAAGAAAACCAGGTGTGACAAACGAAAAAGGACTGAACAACCATAATGATGACTATGACAACAACAGAAAGGTAAGACTCGTTGTTCGTGATTCAGAACCTGACAAACAATGCAGCCTTGCAGGACATAAAATCAAGCACATTATTGCAAAATATACATGGTTAGGATTAAGGTCTGAAGGTTCTGAGGTTTATCATCACCCTACAGTACTACTTTGACATTGTTCGTTAGGTGATGGGAAGGGGCAGACTTGGGTGGGCCCAAGAACCACACATTAATCGAGTAAGGTCGGACGAATCAGCAGGGAGGGGTCACAAGTCGGCATGCTGCCTTTTGTCAAAATTCGTTGACCACTTGTTAGTTTTCCTCCACCAAAATGTGTTCTGTCCGTGTTTTTATCTTTTTAACCAGTTTAAATATCACACTAATTAACGTATTTATATATCTAATGAAGTACTACCATGAAAACAACATGACTAGACCAGCAGCGTGACAGACTTACACAGCTGGCAGTCAGTACAGTTGTATAAGTTTAAAGCATCATCCAGTAGACAGCACCAAACGACGCTGACGAAACTGCATAAATGCTTGCAAACTTGTCCCAAACTCTGTATCTGATGTGTTTGCCCCTAAGAAATTTTTTCATTTTCATCTTTTGCATACATTTTTGTTTTAATTATCATATGGTCAAGAAACACTCAAAACATTTTGTTGTTTTTGTGTTCGTTGACAAAAAACACCAGTCCTTATCAGAAGCTATTACTGATGTACAGTAAGAAACACACGGAGAAGTAACTCGTCATTTTTGACCTGAGCAGTTTCAAAGTTTGGTCGCCACCAGTTGCACACCGTGTCTTCAATTACCCAATCTACAGGAGGGTGATCAGGCCGACCTAACATCTACACAAACCCACACACAGACATACAGGCATATACATAGGCATACAGACATCCAGTTTACAGGATGGCGACTGAGCTGACCTGATGTATACACACATACTCAGACAGACACACAGACAGACAGAGAAACATATACACAGACACACACGGTCTACAAGACAGCGATTAAGCCGACCTTACATCTACAAAAGCACAGACATGTAAACATACAGATACACACACAGCCTATAGGATGATGACAAGACCAACCTGACATCTACACGCACTGTTACACAGATATATACACAAACACAATCAACAATCACAGTCAGACAAGACAAAACACTATCACCATGAATCATCAGACACCATCAGTACATTTTGATACTGATGATACAAGTGCACTATGCTGAAACAAACAAAAGTTGACAATTGCTGGAATTACCCAGTCTTATAATGCACAGTTTCATAACAAACTATTTTACTTTACTTAATTCCATAGATCATGATGTTTTCATGACAGTTGGTTCAGTTCCACACATCACAGAACATACAGACAGATGTCCAAAATCACTCACAAACTATCAGAAATACAAACAATGCATCAGTGTACAAGTGCTAGAAGATAACTGCAAGGGTGTTCTGGACTCTGCAGGAAGTTACTGCTGTGAAATATGCGGTGCAGAGTGCAGACACAACACAACATACGTCATTAAGAAGACGTTTGAGTCCTTCTAAGTGATCCTCAGTCGGCTTCAATTCACCGCCAGGCCTAGCACGACATGCCAACATTTCATCACATGCTAAGTATCCTAAACACTTCACTGCCTACAAGAATGTTAATTTTCACAAATTTAAATACAGATTTTGGCAGTGATGGAATTTCTTCATTTTATCTATAATAGCTGTTCTGGCCGCCATGACGTAGGGCAAAGAAATGTAAACGTTTTGCAGCACTTACAGTCAGATCGCCAAGCTGGCACTAGCACTAACCTTTTCTTAAACCTATCGATTGAATTTTATTTATATAACGTGACAAATCTTCACCAGTTGACTTCACAAAGTACGACATGCTGCCCTACAACATAAAAATTGTAGATTACTGTGACATCACCTCATCCCATCTATACTCAGCAAAAATTTTCCCGACAGCTCATCAATTAGTTACCACAAACTGGCAAATGCAACACAAGCATACACACTGGTCTTTCAACCAGCCTTCTTTTTCTGGAGTCACTTCGGGTTGGGCTGAAAATGAAAAAAAAATGCTTGGGGAAAAAAAGCAAATTTTTACATGCCGTAAGCTCTTCCTGTCACCCAACACACAATGTCAAAGCATTAGAGCCAAAGGGCACTCAAAGCACTGACTCCAATTAAGTAAAATCACCCGCTAGCTTTATCCACCGAGTCCTAAGAAGAGATGATACATCCTTTCTACTGGCTCTCCAATATCTAGGCAAATGAACGACAGGTTAAATTAACATAGTTACGTTGATTTCTGTAACAGACCATTAATATGAAGTGATATATGACTTACTGAATAGCGATATTTCCGACAAGCATGAGTGACCTTCACCTATTACAAGCCTTGTTGAATGTAATTTGTAAAATGTGACACTATGCTGTGGTCATGTGTGGGTATGTTAAAATCGGCAATTTTTGACGAATTATCTTGCTAGACGTATTTCAGAAACGGTACAAGATATGGGCAGTTACTATGGAAGGCTAATATGAACTCCTATATGCTCTATCGAATGGTGCTATTTTCAGTGACCCTGAGTGACTCCTAACTCTCCCAAACCACCCCATCATCCACACTTTTTATTGCCTTTCATATCTTTTCGGCAGTGGAAACAGACTTCAAATTTGGTAGGTAGGTTGATCGTAGCAAGTCCTAGTCAATGAATAACAAAACATCTCTGAAAGTGACATGGTCATGTCTGTGACCTATTTAAATTTTTTTGGCCCCAGCCATATTTCTGGAATGGCTGAAGCTAGAGTTGTCAAATTTTGTATAGACTTGCGGTTAAGCTATGTCAAGTCCTAGCCTATGGATGACAAACCACCCTTAAAGGGTCAAGGTCACGGTCATCTGCTTATCAATTACATAATGCATTGATGTCAACTGTTATTGTTCATGCAAAGACGTGAAGTGCTATAATTGCAACATACAGTTTGAAAAAGTTGGCGCCAAGCTGAAGCAGTAGCAAATGTGGAAGGCCGTGTTCATGAACTATTAACACTCCTTCAACAGTTCGTCTCATTCCCCACTTTGCAAACTCCTCACGCATACGCAAGAACCGCTTCTGTACAGATGAATCTTTCTCAAAAATTGATTCCTTTGTGCCAAATGTGTAGTTTGTCAGTGGATATCTGCACAGCAATATTCAAAGCAGACATATTCACAAATTTACAAAATATGTACTGTATTAAAGTATCAATCAGAGATGTTAAAATCATTTTTCAACTATACCCAATTATTGAAAGCAGATATTCATTTTTCTTTGATTATTGTATGTTACGGCAACTTACGTGATACAGTAGTGACAGGCACAAAGATGTAGTGACATCATAAACATCACACCATTAACATGAACAACCTACAGCATGTTAGCAGTTGACGTTTTGGCAATTGCATGGCAATTACATAATGCACTGATGTGAACTGTTATTGTTCATTCAAAGTCATGTAGTGCCATAACCTAACAACTATTGTATATCAAGAAAGTGTCCAACAACCATTAGCTTGAGTTGCCACAATGCACCATAGCCATACTTGCTATTACAGTGCTAGCATGGCATTGAGCACGTAAAAACTCACTAATATAAAAGACTTAGGTGTAATTTTTGACTCTGAGCTCTCCTTCCGAGACCATATTCAACTGACGATAAATAAAGCATACAGCATTTTAGGTTTCATCAAAAGAAACTTCATGCATTAATAAAAATACATTTATTATGTTATAGTAATGCTTTGTAAGACCACACCTTGAATATGTCAACTCGGTGTGGTCACCCTACAAAAAGACGTCATTATAATATTAGAAAATGTTCGTTCACTAATAGAATTGTTAATATTTGGAACAGTTTGCCAAATGCTGTAGTTGATGTTGACTCTGTTGATTTAACTAAGTCTAGCCTTTACAACTTTTGGATGTTCCAAGATGTCAAATATGACTACACTGTCAACCTCAGAGGTACCGGAGATCGATCTGAGTTTGACACTTAAAATAACTGAAAGTTGTAGTAGTGTTTCAAAAATGATACGGACATAGAGGTTCATCGGAGCCTGCCTCTGTCAACATCATTGACTTGACCTGACTTCACTAGGCTATAAATACAACATAACACCAACTAAATTCTAGTGTCTGTGCTGCACAGCAGAGCTAAAAACTTAGTCAGCCCTTCAACAACGAATGATTTAACACTTTTAACGACTGATGACTGGCAATATGTACCTGACATATACGTCTAGGACTCTAGGTGGCCCTTTTCATCAACGCAGTACTCAAATAATCACAATCACCATTACAACAACTACCATGCTCTGAATCCAACTCGACTCTATCGCACATTGCTCAACATAGGCCTAACAATATTCAGCATGGCTTGACGTGGATGGGATTGATTAAACTGCCTTTCAGCAACCTGCACCAGGTATTCACAAAGACAATTAAGGCAATACTAATGTCATCAGATGATGAATGAACAAGCATTTGCATATCGGTAGGCCTTGTCTAAAACATGCCGGGACGCCGGGACAGTATAACAAAAATAGACGCCGGGACAGTTGCTACGCTGTACTAAGTGAGACCATCGTCCAGTGAGAAATTACCACAATCCAAACCTGGACGACTTTGCTGCGTCGTTGAAGCCGGGATAACAGACAGCCATCTGTCCAGCACCACGTGCTTTTTAGGACTAACGTGCTAATTCGGTCTCTATAAAGAATAATAAAACGTGTCTGTTAATGTGACTGTTGGAATTTATAAATAAAGTATAACATAAATAAAACGCTAAACACCAGCCACATTGGAACAAAAACGCTCTTAAAGCAGATGTCCCGGCGACTCTGCCTGTAATACTGTCCCGGCATGTTTTAGATAAGGCGTATCTGTATTCTGTATAAGGTCCACAACTTCCTTGGCACTGTATTCATGCGAACATCCGCAAACCCGCACATTCGCAGCGTCGCATTTTACACGTGGCCTTGCAAGACGGTCACATGCTGAGGAACGACCAAAATTATTACATATTTTATGCATGTAGACGGCAACGATTGAAGTTTATACACATTGAAGATACAGACGAAATGAAATGAAGCGAAGGCCATTTGCTGTGGAAACTTCGAAGACAATAACTATTCTAGTAACAAATCAATAAATGGACAAGACACGGGTGAGATTGGGAATATTGCTAATAGCTATTCGAGCTGTTGAAGAACGCCGGGCTTATCATCTAAGTGATAAAATGACTTACAAACTAATAGTTCTTTCAAGCAGGATTTGACCCGCAAACAAATGAGACGGCGGTGTAACCGGCGTCTTAATTCTAACGGTTCCACGTCCCGCCATCTTGTAAACATAAACATTAAACAAACAAAGTAAACAAAAACGTATGGTATTACTAATTGTTGCATAGTACTAAACTACAAGCACTGAAAAAAATGAAAGTAAACTACCGGTAAGCAAATTATCGGTACATTATTAGATTTCTACGGAGCCAAGTCAAGTCAAGTCAAGTCAATGCTGTTGACGAACGCAGGCTCTTCTGAGCCTCTATGTCCGTATCGTTGATAAGACACTAATACTGATTTTAATAATTTTCAGTATCAAACTCAGATCGGTCTTCGGAACCGGTCAGGTCGACAGTGTAATCGTACTTTACGAAAGGACATACAGAAATGTTTTTTTTATAAATCGAGCGCACGAGGTAGAAAATTTTTTTCTGTATGTCCCTTCGCGGGCTCCGCGGATTCCTAATTCCTATTTACTATGGACATCAAAAAATATGTCAACAGTTCCAGTTGTAATAATGATAGTGTTGCGTGGTGGCTCAGTGGACAGTGATAGAGCGTTGGACTTGCGATTTACAGGTCGCGGGTTCAATTGCCGGCCTGTCGGCTATCACGTAACATAGATCAACTCAGCCTTGCATCCTTCCGGGGTCGCTAAATCGAGTACCTGCTTCGGCTTGGGGTAAAGGCGGGATTCTCACCTCTGTCGAATGGCAGGTAACACAGTGATCAAATATGGCATGTGAGTTTCCCGTAGCGGTGAAAAGCTGAGTTGACGCTAAACTGCTATGCACTGTTTACTTTACTTTTTAGCGGACGTGAACACGCGTTCACGTTCGCTATATGCTATCGGCCGTCCGTCTGTCGTCTGTCTGTCTGTCTGTCGTCTGCCTGTCTGTCGTCTGTCTGTAACGTTGGTGCACCCTACTCAGGCGGTTGAAATTTTCGGCAATTTTTTTTACCATACGATAGCTCAGGGACTCTAGTTTTCTGATGCCAAAAATCGTTGGTGGGGGACGTCCCTTTCCCCTGAAATTTGCGTTCAAAGTGACCCACCCCCCTTTCAAACAGCGCAATTTCGACCAATATCGGCTCATAGCGCCTCAACCGTGATAAATAGCGAAAAAAGTTCAATTAGCAC
>Ga0209780_1000371_pt1 | contig 23079 bp, 15 predicted proteins | sample WorMetexBAHAMAS2_FD_187384 | JGI IMG/M metagenome (GOLD analysis project Ga0209780, IMG submission 187384) | Marine gutless worms symbiont microbial communities from Max Planck institute for Marine Microbiology, Germany - Inanidrilus exumae... | ecosystem: Host-associated > Annelida > Digestive...
GAACTATCGCAATGGCTTTGCCATGATGACAGCACCATAAATATCATCTCAGTTATTATTATTATTATTATTATTATTATTATTATTATTATTATTATTAGGATGACTGGCGTGGGATGAAACCTACTTGTACAGCTCTGAAGCACACAGGAAGCTAGAATGCAACATCATTCAGCACCGTTACACACTACAATAACTACCAACAAACAAGAACAAACAGCAAGAAACACTAACTGGATACAAAGCCAGATGTGTTCGACGATATCGTAGCACTGTAAAAGCTGCTCGAGTCATCTTCAATGTTGAACTCGCTGTCTGTGGTGGTTGGCGTTGTCATCGGCGTTGACGTGCCAGACGACAAACTGTCGACATCCATATCCTCGTCAGTTGTGTTCAGCAGCTGACTGCTGTTGGTCGTCGATGACAGACTGGACGGGGCATGTCGCCGGCTTGACAACGTACTCGCACTGCCAATCCCACTGCTTGACGAACTGACGCTGCCAAAACTGCCATTAAGTACACTAGAAACGCTTTGCTGACTAGAAGCAAGGTTGTGCCGCGTCGAAATGGATGCCTGAGGTTTGATGCCTGGAGACTTGAGAGAATACTCACGTCTTCTCTCCTGAAAAAGCAGCAAACCACAATGATAGACTCTTGCCCACTTTCTCTCGACAAAAATCCACCTTAGTTGATAACGCTACCTTGATTGATTAAGGTTTTACGTCCCACCTGACACAAAACAGGTCATTTCGGACATGTTCTTTCCAGCCAATCTCTTGGCTTACTACTAAAAAACAAAATCTGACACAACAAAAGCAAATATGCATCTGTAATAAAATATACTACATCAAAAAAAAATAAACACAAAAACTAAAGCCACAGGCACGTTGCAAATCCAAGATCAGTTGCCACAATCAAGATTGGTCGTGTCGCGCAACAGCAACTTGCCGTTGCACGACACGGCCGGTCTTGACTGTGGCAACCGGTCTTGGATTTGCAACACTCCCCCTATTTAGTTGCCTGTTATGATCTCCGGCCTGGAAATGGAATGGGCCTATTCTCGAAGAAGTAGATACGTAAGGAAGTAAATGAGTAAAGCAGTAAGCACATATATAAGGAAGTATTTTATACAGTGCCAGAATCAACAAATGAATCAGGATGCATTACAGCCGCAGAGCCCATACAGGGCTAATGCTACCTCGACATTAATGACATGCAGTCAGCTTCAGACCAGTAGAACTCACATGCACAAACGTAAATAAACAAGCAACGGTGCACACAGACAGCAGAACTGTTCTATCTGCTGACAGCGATGGTTAGATATCATTTGACATGCATCAAGACGAGTAACTGCAATGTTGCAACAAAGACCTGCCGATGAAAAAACTGCAATAAAAATGTGGCTACTCACAACTTTGGGCGGTTTCTGATAACGCGGCTCAATCACCGTTGACTTGTTGTACAGTTCCTCACTGAAGTCTTTTTCTGAAAGACCACCGAGGGGATCGATGGTTTCGAAATATTGCTACAATTACAACAACAGTAAATAACTTCAACATAATAATGTGTACATAATTTAAACTGATGAGCACCTAGAAGAAGAATATAAACGGTCTGTAATGACCTAGTACTGTGCAAAAACACAGTGACACACTCATACAACTGTTCTATGGCCATGGTACAGGCCAACCTGTGTTAGCCAGTTGAAAACGAGAGGATCTTACTAGAGCAAAGCTTTACTGCCCGCATCCTCTTGCTGACAGTAACCAGCAAATTCATATTGGGGGAAGACGCTAGAGTTCTCCTCAACGGTGTTATCTACAACATCTCCAGATCATCCAAAATGCAATAAAAATATTACAGAATGAAAAAATTACAACCATGTGGGATTAACAGTCAACTCTTCACAACTGACGTTTCTGCCAAGTTCAGAGTCACAAGACTAAAAAAACTAGGACAAATATCAAAAATCTGACCTCAACAAATTTAGATATTGTGCCTTAGTTCACGAATCAGTGGTCAGTTGCTAGCTCCCATTGTAAATGGCAGAGGAGATAGCTTTTGAAAATGGCCTAATTTCCTACTTTCATGGGCTCGTGACCCTGACCTTGGATATGGTCACACTGCACACCGTCGTGCATCACTCACTGACCTCTACCTACATGCCAAATTTCACAGAAATTGAAAAAAACATTTTCTGGACGGATGTATATACGTTTGTGTGGACTGACAGACATTTTAGACCCACTTTATTAGGTCGACTCAGAAGAGTCGATCTAAGAAAAGCAGTCACTGATAAAGCACAGCATTAGTACTGAATTATCAATACCGGTCTTCTGTTTTGTAATATTTACTCACAAACAAAAAACAAAACTTACCCTGATGCTCGGTTCCTTGGTAAGGCAGTAAGGCTGGTTCTGGTACTGCTGTATCTCAGCAGTGATCTCTGCAACCTTTCGACGTTTACTGAAGTTTATAATATCAGGCTTATTTGGCAGAAAGTCTGGATTGCCTTCTTCTGTGTGCAATATGTTAGTCAAATACATGCCTGCAGACAACAACACAATAACCAGCTAATAAACATGTAAAACTGCAAAATAACTCAAATATTCCACAACAGATGACACTGGTCAGTTAGTACGTCTATACAATAAGTTCAATTTCAAGCATCTTACCAAGGAATGGAACACACGGAGGATCAATGGAACGAAGTCTCTCCATATAGCGCTTGAAATGGCCACTTATCAGTTCTTTTGCCTCCTTTAACGAATTCTTGAGTTTTGGTGGAACATCCTGTGACAGCAATGAATGTATGCAGTAAAAAATCACAATACTTGTGAATTCAAAACAGAACACATATATAATAAAATAAACACACAGCTAACTGTATGTCAGTGACAAAGGGCTCAAAACGTATTAGCTGTGGACGTGTGTCATTCTGCCTGCATAACCAATTTACACTGCCAACAGACTGTCTAGCACTTATCACCTACAAGACGTAAAGAAGTACCAGCAACCTGGCCTTCATGTCTCACCTTGTTAATGATTACCTACCAACATGCATATTACAACTGCCTGACAAAACTGTTACACACTATACTGGGGATTACATCAGTCGGCAAGTCTTCAACATCACCACTCCACTCTATAATTTACTGACATATAACTGCTAATCTTCTCAACTCCTCAGCATTTCCACCATATTTTGGAAAATGAACTCTTTGACACTGCTCACAATGAATGTCAACAAGCAATCTACAATCTCTACCACAGTGCAGCTCTGGCACACAGCAGCATACAATTTAATTTTGACTGATGACTACATTCTACTTCTGCACTGCAGAATATACAAAACACTACACATTAAACCTATCCCTCAGACTTTGTAAGCAACATACAGTTGGACACACAACTCTTACAAAATTTACTAATACCATAGTTTATTTTGGAGAGATAACATGTTAATTCCACTTCTTGGATAAATTTAATTAACAAGAATCATTATAAATGTACTTGTTATTTAATACTTTTGTCTGTTGTTTGTAACCTTTCTGTCACTTTATTGATGAATAAACATGTTCATAAATGGTTCCTATAAAACATCTGCCATAGCTGTGAATGCAGGCTGGTGGCATTAACAGGCATCTGGTGGAAAAACCTCTGGAGCTGAAATAATCTAGATTTGGATTTAAGTGAAATCCAGATAACCCCATCACTCCAAATACTGTTTCTTTTAGGAAGGTGCACCTCTTCACATAATGCCATGAAAATCCACTTACAATTCTATAACAAGCAGAAGGTAATGTCCACCACCATCGCCTCCATTTCTAATAAATACCAAGTGTATTCCTATTTTACTATATGATTTAGAAGCTTACCCGTTACTCAAATCAGATCCATCATCCCCTGACTTCGTAATAAACCGCTTATTCTGAATTTATTTAGAACCAGTAATATAGATGTTGTTAAGTGCTGCCAAGAGCATTTTGGTTTCGACGTTCCTGGCGTGATTTGGTCCAAATGAGTAAAGAAATTCGAAGCTAAATTCCTTGCTTGTAATAATCTGCTATGTAAATTTTGACGTGTTGTTGCGTGCAGCAACAGTAACTTGTTCTTGTCATGATACGATTGTAACTATTTGTTATAAATGTTTGACAATTTAATTATTTGTTAATTATTTTTTCTGTGCTTCTTTTCTATTTCTGTTTGTATGTTTCTACCTATATGGTGAATAAAGATGTATATACAATAGACGTTTTCCAGGTGTACTTGGGTTATCCGGTTCCCTTGGCATTCTTCCTCCACTTGTTCCAACAGAACCTCTATGGATGAATGGTACAGGTAACCTTCCCATCACCCAACCGACAGTGTCAGAGCACTAAAGACTAGTCTCCACTGCCGCTGACAGACCCACGCAATGCAGTGCCTCACAGCGTGTAGTACACAGATGTAGACGGTCAGTGTGATAAACTGTGACTGACGACGGTCACCTAAGTTGACGGCACCTGAGATGATCAACGTGACAACTCTACCTGCAGTGGTTCCAGAGATATGGTTGGTGCCCACCAAAATTTAAATGGTTCACGTGAACTAAACACGCTCCTTTCATGGACAGTTCACTATCCATAAGCTAGCACTTTCTACCATCAACCTACCTACCAAATTTGAAGTCTCTATCTCCACTCACTACAAAGATATGAAAGGCGATACAAAATGTCGAAAATGGGGCAGTTTGGGGTAGGTTGGGTCACTGGAAATATCACCATTTGATACAGCACATACCAGTTCCTATCAGCCTTCCATAGTAACTATGTCCTGTGCACTGTTTCTGAGATATTGCAAAATATTGGTTGAAAATTGCTATTTTAACGTACCCCCATCTCTATTAGTTGCCCCCGTTGGGGGTTACCCTGTTGGAATTTCGCCGAGATCTTAGGCATCAGAAAAACTATAGTCCCTGGCTATCGTCGACGACCAACAGCCATCAGCTGTTGAACACGACTGACGAGGACATGGATGTGGACAGTTTGTCGTCCGACACGTGTGCTGCATGGTTTTGTTTGCATGATCTTACGTTTAGCCATTCTGGTACAATACTAGAGTGTAATGGACAGACATATGACGACAGCATATACTGCGCTAGCACAGCATCACGCAGTAAAAACTCAATGAACTGACCCAAGCAGGGAAAATCACCAATAGCTCTTATACTTTCTCCATCCACCACCAGACTCCTTTGGAAAGGGGCAGTGCTACCTTTATACCTGTTCTGCAATGCAAGTACCATAACGCAGAAAGGTAAATGCATAAAAAATCCCTCTGACCACATTATCTCCTTCAGCACTCCAGCCAAACATTAGTTATACAAGTACACATGTTTATTGTTGAACACGGTCAATACCTACCATGCTACCACCTTCCTAAAGTACATCATGTTAATACAGCAAGTCAGTAATAGCTATATGAGCATTTAATGACAAAAGAAAGAATGAGGATACAAAGGTACAAATTGCTGGTTAACATACATTGAAAGTGTGTTCTAGTCGGTGAACTGGCGCCGAATCAAGAGCACTAACGACAGCAATGACTCCACTGAAATTGTTGAGTTCTTGAAAGACAATCATTATTTCAAGGATTCGAGAGACAACGGCAACACGTTCTTCGAGGTTTTCCGTCTCGACAATGCACTTCTCCAGCCAGAATGTGAACTACATACATAACACACACTACATTGTGTCCATACCTGATGTAACAGTGGAGGTATCTTAATGACAACTCGCGGTCTTGGACCTGAGACCACAAATTCCATGGTGTTTGATTTTGATCGACACGGTCTTATTAACACCAGTATCACTACAGTCCAGTTAAATCATGTTCTAAAATGCAGCTAGTTGTGTATAAGTAACTACACAAGGCTAAGAAACAACTTCAGATGTAGTGTTGAACGTGTTCTCAAAGTGGACTGCATATAAGACCAAAACATAATTTATAATTGTCTGCATCTGGTTCGTATCTTGGTCTTTGGTTCTGGCTTTGTCTTCTTTTTAAACTGATCTTGCTAACAATTGCTGGTTATTACCAACATGATTGCCTGCAGGACAATCTGCCAGTAGTGCATTTACTCAGAGGTCAAGTAAACTGAATGACAATGTTTGAAAATCTTCACAAATGATAATTTGGCTTAAATCCATGGACAATCAAGAAATTCACAGAAAGATAAGTTTTTCACAAACAATGCTCAATTTCACGGAAGATGTCACAGATGCAAAATAGTGAATTTGTGTTGTCCGTAACTATCTCTGGCACTCAATACTATTTTTCAATGAAAATGAACACGGCAGCAGCCATCATCTAAAATTCAGTTAAAAAGTTATATCTCTATCGAGTAAAAATTTTGAGTGCAAATTAAAACAACCATTTTAAACATTCCAGAAAAGGTGACATATCATTTTGAAAAATCAAATATGGCAGCTAGAACCATATTCAAAATAAACTGATGCCCATATCTCCACAGTCTTAATGGCACTGCATCATTGGCAGGATAAAAAGAAACATCGACATGTAATTTTTAACAGAATAATCTAAATAATGACGACTTTTGATTTCATATTTAGATTAATGTTGACGGTTCCACAAATCGTGCTGGTATTGCAATGACTAGGTGTTTGCTATGATTTTCAGTTTACTGTAAGATTCATCAGTAGGTATTCTAAATTGGTGCAAGAACTGTATTGCTATCAAACAAATGCATCACCTAAAATCTTTTAAACTTGGCAGCTAAGACTACAGACAACACAAAATACAAAACAACACTACTGTTGAGTATGCTTGGAGCAACACAGAAAAACAAATAATAACTGGAGAAGAAACGGCACAAAAGCAAAACAGCTTGTCATCATGATGGACTGAGTAATAATGATTCTACTAACAGAAAATTGACACAAAGAAAGCGAATAACAGGTCATTCCGCAACTGTGAATCAGTGACGAAAATATCCATCAAATCAACAACAAATCATAATCACACACCACAGACTGTAACACTACTTAGTAGTATTATACTGCTTTGTTTTGGATAACATTTGTGAACGTCTAAAGAGTATATTATTAATGCATCTTGCTATCACATGCTTGCTCTATCAAATCTGACCACATGATAATAGCCAACTGATGGCAGTCTGCGACACCAGCAACTTACAGTCACTCTAGTTGTGTCGCCGTCTAGATGAAGTACAGACACTGACCCGGGTTGAATGCTGCATCATCTTCAGCAGATTCACCGAAGTCGTGGTCTTGTCCTTCTTCATCCACACGCTGCCAACCATCTCTGATGGCTTCACAGCTCGGTACAAGTCAAACTCCAGCAGCGTCAACTGCCGAGCTATTTCAATCGGATGCAACTATACAACAAAATAACAATACACATGCATGCACTGTATACGAACAGACGGCAATATAGATGGCGCCCATCACCATTATACATGTCCATCAGCTGCTAAGTATGCAAATTCCAACTGTATATGTGGTGTAATCAATGGCTGCCATAAGTGAACATCATATTCAGCAGATTAACGAATATTTCACTTGTAAAATCTATCCATATGAAAATCAGCCAGACAGTCACCCAATGAAATATCCCTACAAATTTTTCTACATGAGGTACAGCAACGATGCCTATATATTAGAGGCAAACATAGGTTAAGGGGAGAAAGGAGCCCACAAAACTATGGGATTCCCATGGAGGCTGGTATGAAAATTACTGGAACCTGCGACACTGAGGCTAAAGTGACAGCAATGGGGCAAGCCGAGAACACGTAATCTTACTAGTCGCCTTACCCAATCACCTGGTGAGTGCAGAAGTTGCATGTACCATGTGTGGTCCACGGTTTACATTTACCTTCACATAGTTCATATGGTTCAGCAATGAAAAGCTGTTTACTGCTGAGCCTGTGCAATCAACCTACAGAACTAAGACTGCTGCATACAGCAGTTGGAAAGTGGATGGCTAACTTGATGGGCCTTCATTTCAGTCAAACATACAATTACAGAAGACCATATATAGCAGACCTTTGAAACAACAGTTCCATGTAAAACAATGTGCCAGGTTGTGGAAAGCTCAAAACATCATCAGAGTATGTACCAAATCCTTAACATATTCAGAGCCTCCATCTCAACTAACCAATGCGGCGACCACTAATAATGACAAAAACGTAACAAAAGCATTTTTACCGTCATTAGGTCATATTCCTCGTTTTTGAGATGCACTTCGATGGGTGGAGGATCACTCTTCATTGTTATCCTTTTCTCGCGTTCACCGAAGGAACTCTGGACACACAGCAAATCACTTAAATACTGGTGTAACTAATGCAATGTAAACATCATACACTGCTTCACAGTTTATAAGCAAAGTACAATAGTGGGTAAACGGGAGCAATTGTTCATCTGACTCTGTTCTAGTCAATTACACATTAATCTGGGTTTCCATGGGTGTGCAACTTTCTGGAATACAGATTTTTGATAATTGTTCCCAAAAAATATTCTACTTCCTAAGAATTTTTCATTACCATGATGGTCAATGAGACAAAAAATTTTAAACCTCACAGCACGTCAACAAATAAATCAGAACGAAATCTGGATGAACTATGGGGACATCAAGTTCTGTGAATTAATGATGCTAATTTCCGGGAAATCTCATGCCCATGTCTCAGTCGGCCGATCTTGGGACTCGTACGAGACTCGATTTCGACCAAGTACCTATCAGTCGTGGGCTGTGTCTTAATGGTAGAGCGTTCGCGTGGCGCTGGGCGTGGCCACCTTAGTGAGGGCAAGCAAAGGCTGGATAACGGCAACGACGTGTAGGCTACAATGTACCTTGCAGAGTTCCGAGTCCAGGCGAGTGCCGAAACAACGTCGTCAGTGTTATGTCAAAAATGACGAAAGACTGATAAAAAACTTGAGTATGACACGCGATTGAAACATGTCTAAGGCCAATTATTCCCCCATTCCCCACTCTTGGTACGAATTCTGAGTGACGACTGAAAGCCATCACAGTCACTGTAGCTATGTTCTGGGATGCTGAAGCTGCATCCCACAAGTGAACGTAGTATAACTATAATGGCAGCGTATAAGTTAGTGAAGGTAATTTATATGAATATTTAAAATAAAGATGATTACTACAAAGCTACTGTAAAAAGACTAATTGCAGAGATAGAGAAATCACAAAGTTAACTATAGCTAATAATCCAATCCGTCAGTGGGTGTCGGTGAATTTGTTTGGCCAGAGTGTGGCTTATGGCGGGCAGATGGACGGACAGCCAAGCCAAAATCGCGCAGAGCATGATTTTGGATTGTAAACATTATAGATGAATGGTGAACTTTAGCATCTCATTAAACAATAATTTTTATGCATTCCTCGTGACTGGTTACACAACCCCACAAGACTGACCGAGTAAAGGTTTTACGTACCATTGCAGGGGACACCATCAAGCCATCCTACTTATCCAAAAAGTAATATTAAAGTGCGAGCACTGACTCACTGATTTAAACAATCAAGACAGGCTAACACAGGACAATCTAATGACATTTCTGTTCATTTACGAGAGGTATAGCGGAGCCGAATTTTGATTTCATGAAGCTGATAACTATATTGTTCAAATACTCAATCTGTATTGTTTTCATTCACGTTGTGAGGTTGTGGCTACACATAGGAATGTAACCATAATTTTTACCTTTCGTTCAATAATTTTGTTGATCGACTCGACCCATTTCTTCATTGCTTTGCCCTTCACTGAACTGAGAAACGTCTTGAGTTTGTTGAGAAGATCGATGTTATACTCAAAGTCATACCAGTGCTGGTCCACCCAGTGTCTCACCACATTCAACACTCTGCAACAACCACACCGGCAATTTACACTTTAACACACTCATGCACAGATCAATCACAGCATTTCACAACATCAGTATTGTGACAACTGGCAAACAACAGCAAAACTGCAGTTATTCCCTTCAACTCACCAAAAAACACAACTGGCTAAATCCCAGAAGTTACGTGAATAAACAGCTTTTGATAATAATGGATCCCAAAGCTCATTCTCCAAGCTTGAACATGTTTGGTACAGTTATGGGAATTGCATGTGGCTTGCAATCATCATCAAACATGTGCCATATCATACAATGTACATTTTGATGTCTAAAAGATGGCCACTGCCGTCTAAAATTTAAACATCGTATTTCACACATACATTGCATGTTGGCGCTGTGGCACGGCATCGACTTGCGATTGACAGGTCGCAGGTTCAAATCCCAGCCGGTCCGTTTCACATAACAGATCAACTCAGCCTTGCATCCCTCCGGGGTCGCTAAATCAAGTACCTGCTTTGGATGGGGGTAAACGCAGGATTCACACCTCTGCCGGGTGGCAGGTAACACTGTGTGATCCCATATGGCATGTGAGTGAGTAACCAGTAGTGGTAAAAAGCTAAGTTGATGCTAAACTGCTACACACTGTTTACATTACTTACCGGGGTACTTTACATTATACACTAAACGTGACTTACGAGAAATCGTCCAGTACAAATTTCTGAATTGCTCAGTTAACAATTTTTCTGAATTTTTCAAGAACAAGGCCCAGGCACAAAAGCCCCTAAATATGCCATTAGTATCATGATATGCGATAAATGAAGGAAGCTGTTGTACATAAAATAACCAAGCAGAAACCTAAACTGCACAGGTTTGCTGTATTCATTGCGAAATCGCTTGAGATCATCTCTCAAAGACAGGCATTCACTGTCATTGATATCGCATGACATGCCTGGAGTCATGACACCAGGCTCCGGTATTTCAAATGTACTCAGTTGTTAAGAACAAAACAGTCAATATTTAACAAACAAAACAACTTCAGCAATATAAAATATAAGGGTTGCAGTGTATCTGGAGACACACTGCAATATAGGCTCGAAGAGAGTGTTTACCACTGACGTACTCGACAGGTGACACAACTGTTTACTTATTTACTGACGCAAAAACTGTTCAGTTCCTGCATTCGACAATACCTAGTGTCACGTGATTGCGACTGAGTGATGCCAGCATTATCTGCAGTGTTACTTATTTTCAATTTCCAATTCAGTCTGCTTTTCTTACATATATCGCTCGCTAGGCTGCACCAGCACTGCGGCATACCACTACCAATATCGGACATTGGACGTTGATGAAAACTTGGGTAAGTACCTTTCTTGTATGGAACTTACAGCCCAGGGGAAAGACTTTGAATTGATTCTAATGGTAAAAATGAAAACTAGACATCCCGAAGAGGGATCATTTGGAAGTGAAATTCCAGTGATCTGTAACAGAGTTACGACGGCCTGAAGTCACAAGACCTCGAATGTTTGTGAGCAATTTTTGCGTTTTTTTGGAAAATGATCCCTCTTAAACTGTCGCTACCGCGCAGATCGTGCCCAAAATCTGCCAGGGCCAGCCCCCTACATTTGGCTAACACTGTTCCAGATTTCACCCAAATCGGTTCACCTTCGTTGGAGTTATTGCTAAACGCGTGAAGACTGTTTTTGCCCTATGGAGTATTTCCAATATAGGCACTTCAAGCCTACAATGATACTGTCAAAGACACAAATAAAAGGCTGCTACAATGAACATAACAAAAGGATATCTTTCAATGAGCAGAGACAAAAGCTCTTCAGGACGACAAAATGTTCGATAGGTTGTGAGGAAAGTCTTGGCAAACTTTGGATCAGCGTACGTATGGTACGTCAGCCGTTCAACAAGTTTCACCAGTGTACCACCACGTATCAACGGACTTTCACGAACGGCATTCACCGGCAACTCCTCAAACAATATGTTGTCGTCAGAATCCTCTACCGCAAATCTACACACAAATACAGTGCAGTTCAGTACATATGAATTTACAACAATGACTGTACAAAGCAATGAAAACTCAAACATAAACAACGTGCAGTCAGAGACGGCAGACTTTACTCCCAGTGCCGCCATCTGGTGAACTTGATTAAGCATACATGTTGTCTTTAATTCTCGCCTATTTCTTGCATTATATCAAAACATGACATCATCCATCGACCCGAACTACACAATATATCGCACTGCTACCACAGGAGGACTGAGCCATGCCAATGGGTAACATGTATAGAATAGTTGGTGAAATGTGGACATGGCATTTTGACCGTGTGATGCTATGGTAGCGTGGTATATGCTGTTGCCATTTGTTGTTTGAAACCTTTCTAACTCCTATATCTTGTGAAACATAGCTCTAATTTACTAACATAGTGTATCGTGCATTCTCTCTGTAGTAGCTGAGCTTCTTGTAAAAATATGCATGTGTACAGACAAACAAACAGACAAACACAAGTGTCAATCACAATACTTCACACATCTGTCAGGGCAAGTAAAAACAAATAATACAGTAAAGATGGACTACATGCCCTTTTATAGACTTGTTAATGAATTAATGTGTAATTTCATTACCTGTACTGATCAGGACTTGGCAGCTTCAATGGCTGTTTAGATTCTTCTTCCTTCAGCTTACTGTCCAACAATCTTTCTAACATACTAGCCACATACAAGCACACAAGCAAACATAGACAAAATGCCGCCAAACCACAATAGTTGCAAAACTGTGCCAATTTTATTTTTTCACACATCAGATATGGCCAAAAATGTTCTAACAAATAATTATGGATCACGATAATAAAAGAACGACAACACTTGGTTGACTGAGTTGAAGTTTTACGTCCAACTCGACACAAAATACATCATTTCGGAGACGTTCTCCCCTGCCACACAAATAGAAATCTAAACCTAACATGCAAAAATGCAAGAACTGCTCACGCATGTGCACATCATTGTGCACAACTGTCGTACACAACACAGCACAGAGCAGTTCTGATTATCTTCCCTCTTATCCCCAGACATGCATCAGAGCTCAGATGCTGTCTATTGGAGGGGATAGGGAGACAAAACTCAGTATGGAATCAAAAAAGTCATGGCAAAAATAAGTTTTGCACAACTTTTTGATTCACAGTGTGCAGGCAAATCAGTAAAATATGTTGTTGCAGTAACAAATTCCATTTTTATCACAAGACACCATGCTAGCATGGTATATGCTGTGGCTATAAGTCCATCACATCATTACACAAACAATGGAGTATTGTAGCCACAGGGACTCTACTTTAATGATGCCAAAGATTTTGAAAAGAGATTGCAATGGGTCACGTGCAAATACACATAGGGTAAGAAAAATTTGCCAACTTTCAACAAATATCTGGTTATATCTCGAAAATGGTACACACAGTTTCTATGAAAGGTAACAGGAAATCCTAAGCACTCTACCAAACAGCGACACTGCTGATGACCCTAACCACCCCAAATCACTCCAGTTGTGTTTTGGTTCTCCCTTTATATTTTTGGAAGGAATGGAGCTCAAGTCTTCAAAATGAGTAAGTAGATAGGCCATGGCAAGTAACAGCCAGTCACTGTGGGGGTCATGTAAACATTATTAAATTTTGCGCCCCATCTTTGGAATGGGTGAAACTGAGCATTTTAAACTTTTCAGCCTGATTGTGGTGAGTACAAAAAGCACCACAGACTACCCCCAAATGGGACGTGCTCAGGGTCACATGACCGCTTTAAATTTTGTTAAGTGATAATGTCTCAGAAATGGTAATAGCAAAGAGACATAGTTACAATGGAAGACTAAAAGGAAACCACAAACAGGTTATAGAATGGCACTAATAGCATTGACCTTGAAGCTGTTTGAAACCTTACTTACACTCATACCTCGGCTGTGGAAGTACACATAAACCCTAAAAATTTTGTATGAATTGTACATTGGATGTGGGGAATATATATCCACAAATTTAGTAAAATATTCAGTTTTTTGGTCTTAAACCCCACCTCTGCAGCGATGGGGGTCAAATGAGGCATGAAGTCACACAAATTCCACCCCCATCGGTGCAACGCATCACTCTATGGGGCAATAACCCAAAAATTGATCCTGAGTAATCTAACTTCCTGCGTGTGCCAAAAGGGCATCCTAACTTTTAATGACATTCCATCTGATCTATTCACATTCAGTCTGAAATCTGTTTGCCTCCAATGCCAACAAATCATTATTTCTAAACTGACATACCAATACCAACCACATCAACGAACAGAAAGAGATATTACCTCCAACTATTCAAAGAGAAAAGGGCACACAGCCAGCTGTTCTTTTCTTCTGCTGTCTTTGCAGCCAATGTGATCATTGGATGCTGTCGAACTTGTAAATCAAATGCATTCTTCAGTTCTGCAAATAGTTTCAACGTGCCCAGCATGAGATAGTGTATTTGGTAGCACATTTATGCTTTTTGAAGTTACACTACTGATGGTACATGAACATCAGTAACAACCAACAGACTTGAAGTATAATACACCAATCAACAGTGGTCCTTGCAACAGTTTTGACTGCTTAGGCTACATTAAAACAATTTTATGACGATAATATGTCCAGTATCATCTCTCACAGTAACTGGTTAAACATATGTGATGCGGACGAAGATGATTCTGCTTAAGTGTGTATCAGCCACCACCACCACCACCAACATATGACAACAACTTATATAAATGCTAGGCTTAATGATGCCAAGCAAAAATTACGACTTCTGCAGAACAAGAACACACTTACCATCTGTATCATCTCGGTCGGTTATGTCGAGAAGACGGACGTGGTACTTCTCTTTCAGCTTGTACTCACCAACAGGACCGGTAACAGAAATGCGACTTTTATTCTGCTTTGTCAGAATAATAAGTCCGTCAAAAAGGAAGACATATCGGTCTGTCTGCCGACGACCGACAATTTTCTGCAGGCTACCCTCTGCGACATACCAAAAACAATAAACCATTACATAGTATCATGCACTTGACATGCAGTTACCTTAAATACAGACCGACCGAAATTTGGTTTAGGTTTAGGTTTCAAAGCTGAAACTGACCTATAACATAGTTTTTGTGCAGTTTCAGTTAAAGGTAAAGGTCGGTTTCTTATATAGCGCAGCTTACGCGAAGCCAATGGTGCTGCAGCGCAAACTGCGGCCATTTATCGACCTCGAAAGGATGAAAGGCTGAGTCGACCTGCGTGGCTGGTTACATACCGAAATAAAGTGCCGCCTCCGGGAGTCGAACCCGTACACGTCACCATCCCAGTACTAACCGGGCTCGACGTAGATTAACTCGTTGATACGACCAATGCCGTTACCACTATGCCACGCCGCCACGCGTTAAGATGACAAAGCACCAGTGCACTTTCGGTTTCGGCCGAAACTGTTCGGCTGACGATCGAAAAATTTCAGCCGATGGCCAAAAGTGGACACGGGCAAACCATAGCCATCTCCACTGAATACAATCACGACAGCCGTGTACAGGCACAGTCAGTGTTGGCACACAGTTCCTCAGAGAGAGTCACATTACACCGATGAGCAGTGGGAAGGCAGCATCATGCAAAGGCAACAATCCTACACTAAGCTTCAACCACAGCCAGCTGGCTTTTTCACTTCAAACGCTAGTCGTAAAACGTTCCAGGCCATCGGTCAACAATAAACTCTATCAGGTCACTTGTAAAGTTGTTATAGGCGCCTGCTGTATGTTCCGCATGTCACGAAGTGGAAGTAGAGCAGCCGTTAACAGTCCATAGTATGGACTGTTAGCTGCTGCCTTTCTGTCACTTTAACTAACCACGTATGCCTACTGTATGCAGTGTATGTTATTTCATGTTAGCGTTTCATGATTGTTTAATTGTATCTATAGGCATTGTGATTAGTGTCGACATCTATTTACTTATATTGTGTCATTGCTACTAGATAAGAATAAAAATTAAAGTTTAAATTGCTTTTTGCTGCTACTGTGACATTTCAGCCGTTAACCTCACGTAAACGGTTTGTTGCAATTATTAAGTGATACCAAACATACTGCCATTCACTTTCGGTTTCGGCCATAAGTCAGCAGATGACTTTCGGCACAGTTTCGGTTACGGCCAAAACTGATGGTTGACTTACGGTGCCACTTTCAGTTACAGCTGTAACCGGAAAAACCACTTTCGGTCGGTCTCTAATCTTAAATGTTCTTTTCTTAGTAGGATACACAGGATATAAACAACAAAATACTAATGCAGTTTAACAATTCTCGTTTCTGTTTAACAGCCATTACTCAAAATTAATGAACAATTAACAGTTAGTTGAATTACTACCATTGATATTATTATTCAAATTATTAAACTATACACATTTACTTGTCTTTACTTCAACTTCATATAAATCACCAAATTATAGATGGCTCGGCACTCACCCATGATATATTCATTACAGCTTTGACCAATGTCTTTTCCTTCCCACCCATCGATAGATTTTTGCAACTCGTTCATTTTGTTCAATGCAATGTCCCGGTTTGCTCGGCCACCTCGAAACCTATTGAAACTGTCAAATACAAAAACGTTTGTGCAATACATCAAGTAAAAAATGATGAAATAATAAATCGCATTCTATCAATCACACTACTTTTCAAAGGGAAGAGATGCCAGTCCATTTTATGTCAGCTCTCCAATGGCCATTCATGAGATATCGTGGTAACAAGATCTGTCTGGATGAAAGTCTCAACAAACAAACAAATGAACGGACAAACGTGGCTTCACAGACTCATGTCAGGTGGTGAACGCATAATAACAAACATTATGAATGCAACACACAACTATTACAACATGCACATGCTACATAACATACAGTACACAAATAATTAACTTTCACGTTTCATACATCAGTAATGTTTAAATTTTAAATTTTACCACTTTAAATGTCAAATTACTTACTATCAACACAAATGATACTTTCAGTACCTGTTTAACCTTAAACTAGCCTACTTTTTTAGTTAGTCCAGATAATGAAGTATGGCCACCTCCTAACACCAAACAGCATCAGAAATGAACTCATAAAATATGGCAGCCATTTCAAAATTAACCATAAAGTTTTCTGTTGCAATAAGTCACAAAATACAATGCCGCTGACTATTACTATTACAACTTGGTAAATGTGCCATACCCCGGCTTTCGTTTGAGTATGTTCTTGGAGGCCAGCAACCGTTCAATGCTAGTTTTGAGCGGATTTAGCATACCAATTGCTGTTTCTAGAAAACCTCGATCATCACCGACGGAACTCTTTTCCAACAACAGCTACACAGAGCACAACACAGGTGAACTACACAGCCACCAAATCTGCACTAGGATTACATCTCTAAAAGACAATCACCATCAATACATTACTTGTACATCAATGACGGTCATGACTAGGAACTGTAGATAGTTATCATGCCAAAAATTAACTATAAATACTATAAACAAATTATACACTGCTCACTCACTTCGCAGAGGCCCAGGTTCATAACTGCGACTTCTGGCCTAATGCACTTTTACCCCTTGGACTGGTCAGTCGGCATAGTATAATGGGCACAGCCGTGAAAATTACTAGTATATTTATTTGTAATTAGACACTGAGAGTGCATTGCAATGGTACACGTAATGTGGACTTGTGAAAGGATGTGAATGGCGGTGAGAAGTATTTGGTAAGCACCTATATGGCAGCTTATTTCACAGATACACCCAATCAAACCATTGTTACTCCTGCACCCCAGAACCACCAGTATACTACAAACCACACCAGCTTCATGTGTGGTAATACTAGTCCAACTAAACATTCCAGTGTCATCCATGCAGCAACCTGTGAGCCGTGCTGATTGGCTGTATGCTGCCTATACTCGTCACTTGGCAGCATTAAAGCACAGGCTTGCCCACATTCTATACAGTTTGTTAATTAAACGACTTGACAAAAGTAGTTAGGGTACTTCAGTACAACACAAATTTTGCATAGAAGATATGTTGCAAGTGCACTGAACATGAAGCTCCGCTATCACAGAGAGACCGCACAACGCACTATGTTAGTAAATTCATGCCGTTTCACAAGGTACGGGAGTTAGAAAGGTTTCAATCAGCAGAAGTGACCTTCAAGGACATCAAGAGCATTGGCAATGGTGCCATTCGATGGGCCACATACAATTGCATGTATGATATATTACCTCCCAAAGGGATGTGTTCAGAGTCACGTGACCTCTTTACATTTTGGGAAATAAGTGATAATATCTCGTTAATGATGCAAGATAAAGACAGTTGCAATGGACCACTACTAAGTGGTCCATTGCAACTGTCTTTGGGAGGTAATATATCATACATGCACTAGAATTCCTGTGTATCGATCAGCACACGAAATTTGAAGTGCCTAGCCTCATAGATTGCAAAATTTAAAAACACTGGTCCCATGACCTGAACACGCCCATTAGGGGGCAGTCTGTCATCGCACTTGATATATTCTACCTGCATAAAATTTGGCAACTCTCACTTCAGCCATTCCGGAGATATGATTGTGGGCGTCAACATTGAAAATGGGTAATGTGACAGTATGCACGCCCCTTTTATAGGTCGTTTGACATCCGTGAGCTATAATATGATATACCATATTGTACTCATGTAGAAAATTGACGACTCTAGCTTCACCCCTTCCAGAGATATCGTTGGGACCCAAAAATTTAAAATAGGTCACATGACCCTGACCACGCCCCTTTTAAGGGTGATTTGTTATCCACATGCTGGGACTTGACATCGCCTACCTGTGTACAAAATTTGACAACTCTACCTTGAGCCATTCCAGAGATATGGTAGGTGCCCACCAAATTTAAATGGTTCACGTGACCTGACTAGGCCCCTTTCAGCGATGGTTTGTCATCTGCGGCTAGCATTTGCTTCGAACAACCTAACTACCAATTTAAAAGTCTCTAACTCTACCCGCTATGATGATATGAAAGACACACAAAATGTTAACAATGGGGTGGTTTGAAGTAGTTAGAACTTAGGGGTCATTCAAGGTCACTGAAAAAGCACCATGCGATAGAGCACATACAAGTTCCTACTAGCCTATCATAGTAACTATGTTCCTATCTTGCACCATTTCTGAGATATAGCGAAATATTGGTGGCAAATTATTTGGTGCCCTTGTTGGGGGTGACCCCGTTAAAATTTCGCCATAAGAAAACTAGGGTTTCTGAGCTGTCGTACATCGTTGTTTGCACGATCATAGGTTTAGCCATATTGGTAGAACACCGATTTGTGACAGACGGATGGATGGGTGGACAGACACACGATGACAGCATATACAGAAATAGCATAGCATTGTGCAGTAAACAAAACAAGTTTCTGCAAGCAAAGTCATAAGGATGACAGTTGTCATTTGATCACCTTCAAAGAAAACAATCATTACAAATGACATGCTGTGATCAAACTAACGATCAGTTTTAGCGGAATTGCATCATGATTCCATCTAGTCTAAAAGTATAAAGGCACAAATGCACACCTTGAGTGTATCACAGTAATGAAGGAAATGAAACACTGGTCCAAGTAACATTCTCGGCAGAACATACTTGACCGCATGACGAAACCCACTGCGCATTGACTGCACACAATAACAACACATCAGTAATTCACGCAACAGCAAAGAATTCTTGTAATAATAATCAACTAGAAGACAAACTTTGATGCCCCAGCATCAACGTCGATGACTTCACCACCTCGAAGGCCTGTGAGCTTGACCTTTGACCTCCAGAATCTAATCAGGTCATCAGTGGGGGCCAGTGAATACTACCTTTACGTTTCATCGAGATTACAAGCCATTAATGAGACATCATGGTAACTGAATCTGTCCAGATAAACGAATGGACGAACAAAAACAAATAAACGGATGGATGAATGAAGCAAACATACAGCCCAAAAAACATAATGCCTTCACCAACAACGTCGGACAGCAAAGGCATAAAAACCTACTGCTGTCAGCTATCAGACTAATAAGCAGCAGACGTATCAACAATGCTCAAGATTATACCTCAAGTGTAATGATGGCATCAGAATTCTGCAGCAGAGCATTCAGCCTCATTCGTCCATTTTCCTTTGTGACGTCATCGGCATAAGATTCGTACACATGGAACTCAAAGTTCTGCAACAGACACTTAGATGTGAAGTACAAATAACAGACAACTCAGTGTCAGTCGTTCTAGTTTCACAATCACTGACGATAGACAATGTTTTTGTGTAACAATAAAATAACTTTCTGTATTGCATTACTACTAGTACAAAATCTGCCAAAGTTTAGATTTAATTAAATTCAAATAATTAATCTAAATTAATTAAATAAAACAAATAAAGTTTAATTTTAATTTACAAAATTTAATATGTACTCAACACTGTGTTGTAAGCTACAAATCAATAAATGCATTCTAATATTAATAATAATAATAATAATAATATACACATTTGTATAGCGCCATATGGTCGTAACTTCAGAGGCGCAGTGTAGTACTAATAAACAACACAACATTCATCAATCAACAGTGCCAGTGCTGTGCAGACAAACCTCTGCAAGTTCTTCAAAACACAACCCAATCAGAGGCGTTTCATTCTCTTCTGTTGCTTCCATCGTGTCTTCCAGTGAACTGAGAAGGCTCTGCGTCAGCTCGTGCACATCAAGAATGTTGCTGAATATCACATCTATGTCCTACACACAAAAATACATCCAACAACGATGTACTCAAGTGTTCACGCTGCTGCAAAACATTCACCGACACTGTGCATTTCACAATCCATACAGGTTAGCAAAGAGGAAGACATGTTAGTAAAAATTTGCAGCATCCAACATGCTGCAGAACAACTGTCTTTTAAAGAACTGTATCTGCTGTTCTGTTGCAACTGAAAACACTTTCTACAATTATAAAATTATTTAATAAAACTCTAAATTCTGACAACCTTAATCCATAAATAAACAGGCATGACACTGGATGTAAATAGATAAAAATGATTGAGTAAAAAACACATAAACTTAAAAAATACATATGTCAAACAGTGATGTTAACAAGTCTTGCGAGACTTGAGACTCAACATTTTTGGCGATCCTGGGAAATAAATTTCTCGAATTCCAAGACTCGAGACCAGTTAACAGTAACACTTATCGCTCCATGCTCGCAGTTATCCATCACATACCAATAGGCAAAATAAAAGTAAAAAGTAAAGTAAGTTTATAGCAGTTCGCAGAAACTCTGCCAAACTGCTATGGAAAACTCACATGCCATATGGGATCACACGGTGTTATCTGCCACCCGACAGAGGTGAGAATCCTGCCTTTACCCCCAGCCGAAGTGCTACTCGATTTAGCAATCCCGGAGGGATGCAAGGCTGAGTTGACCCATGTTACGTGAAAGTGGACCGGCCGGGACTGAACCCTCGACCTGTAAATCGCAAGTCCAATGCCCTACCACTAAGCCATCATGCAATGCATAGAGTAATGACTTCAATAACAACTTTCGCGCTAGTGCGGACGCTTCAGCAAAACAAAAGAAACTGACCAGGCCGTGTCAATGCAGTTGCTGCAGTCGGCCTGCACGAGCAGAAGCCTGCACGGGTCAGGAGATGGTGACCTCACTAGGATTAGGACGATACTGGCATCGAGTATCTAATAGTAATCGATACTCAGTGGTATCGAACAGTATCGAGTAGCGACCGATACTTAGCCTGTACTCGGTCTCGATGCCATCAAACAACTAATTAATGAAATGACCTCCGCAAACTTTTTTCTTTATCGCAATACTCTGCTCGTCGCTGGAACGTAACGCGGTTAGACACGTCTACGCCCGCTGTCAACTTGTCAATGATCAGCAGCCTCCCCTTCGCAGTGTGATTCTAAGAACTTATACGACTAGGACAAGCAAATTGAATTGTGTGTAGAGATCGCACGGTCCAGATAAAATTGGACCAGCCGATCCAGTAACAAATTGTTACTGTGGATCGGATCGGACCGTTCCGGTCCAGTACCACCGACGGCAAGACATTCACTAGTTGCGTCAATAAGTTATCTTAGTATAGTGTATATGTAGCACACGCGGTTTAATAACCATGACCTAATTCGCTGAATACAGCAATAACGTTAATTTTTCTATGTCGTGAAAACATCGCCGCAGCCAAATGAGAATTATTCAGCGCGGCGGAACAAAGTCAAATTTGTCAGCCGCCTCGGCCACGACCGTCGTGTCAGTACGCGGCGTGGGTGGTCTCCGGTAAGCAGCTGTGGGAAAGAAGTGACTGTGAAGGACACCGGCGGCTCCCACTCTCACGGTTTAAGTAGCGTTCTCACTGCAGCCACAGCAGTCGATGGCCGTAGCTAGCATGTTTTCAATGCTAATTTTTAAGACTATCCCCCGCGATCGCACACGTTCGATTTAGAGGTCGACTGAAACCGTTTTTTTCAGTTTCGGCCAAAACCGAAAATGGACAGACGTTACGGCGCCGAAACCGAAACTGAGCATACATATTCGGCCGAAACCAAAACCAGAACCGAAAATTTTTACTTCGTTATTAATGTCCAGCCATAAATGTCTAAAAAGTGTAATGTGAATGAGACAACACTGCTATATATCTTTCTAACGTGAACATACATTCACTCAGTGAATAGAGTTTATTGCACTCTTTACACTTAGCTTTTCCATCACCCTCTTTCTTAAAATAGTTCCAAATCGGATTAGAGAGCGCCATGTATGTTATCAAATTCAACAGCTGACAGTCAACTAAAGCACGTACTCACTCCAAATGCTACATCACCACAGGGAGTACAGCAGGCATGGAGCTGTTAGATTGGCGTATTAAAACATGATGCTCAGGCAAGCGGCCTGCATGGGCAGCCGCTGAGTTGTTGGCCGCGAAACTCAGAGACAGTTCCCCTGGACTGACCACCCGTGTAGAGACTAAACAGACTGCAGATGCTGCAGCAGTGCAGCTGGAGGTGAGTTGAGGAGTGTGGCGCCCGTCAGGTGCATCCTGCTGTACCATCACACTGCATGAGTGCATGGGGTAAATGCGTGCACTCGGCGGAGGGACGGCGATAACATACAGCTCAGCTCTGACTCTGAAGAACTGATGGAGACAGCATGAGCCCAGTTTCGGTCA
>Ga0209780_1000372_pt1 | contig 23069 bp, 12 predicted proteins | sample WorMetexBAHAMAS2_FD_187384 | JGI IMG/M metagenome (GOLD analysis project Ga0209780, IMG submission 187384) | Marine gutless worms symbiont microbial communities from Max Planck institute for Marine Microbiology, Germany - Inanidrilus exumae... | ecosystem: Host-associated > Annelida > Digestive...
ACATTGTGCCCCCCCCCTTCGTGAAAGATCCGCTCCCTGCCATGCAGCCTATCGTAAAAATTCTTTGACCACTTGTGTAATAACCGATGTTAGTTTTGCGTTCCGTTGTTGCTTATTTTGTTGTTTCTCATTTCTACACTTGCAGTTATTTCGTTGACACCGCTTCCATTGTGTCGCACCGCAATATACAGACGTCAGGAACTGAGTGAGTGCACTTGTTCACCGCTGTAGGCTGCAATGCGGTAGGTAGAAAGCCTACCTACAGCATTGTAGCCTATCTGGGTCGCACCTGCTAACGGCCCAGCGCAGTAGCTGTTCGTCCGGCGCGCGAACCAGTTTGCATGAGAAGTGGCAATGAGAATTAAATTGCGACTAAATTGACTCCGGTGGCGCAGCACTTAGAGCGTGGCCCTTCTCTGATGACAGTTAGTCCTATTGGCACAAGTAGTACATAGCTGGTCGTTGCGTCTACGGCTTGCGCCAGTTTAACCCTTAAAAGGCAACGACAAAATTGCCGGTTGCATCGTCAAAGTTCGCCAACAACAACAGAAATGCAGTTTCCCCTTCAACGTGTATTGAGCATCAACAATATTTTCTCCATATTTTATAGCGTCACATGTTATAACTATCGCTGACAACCTGTGTCTTCGATTGTGTCGATTTTTTTGTCACGATCTAGTATTTGATACAATAGTTTAGGACGCTGTACACCAGGATCATGGCTGTACTATTTATGTATTAAAACAAGGTGTCGCCCTAACGGGACGTAACACTACTGGCCCGCGGTGCCTTGTTACCGTGGAGCTATAATTCGACTGGAAGCTGTATGACGTCATCGCCTGGCCTGCGCGGTTGAAGCAACCTGCAGGCCCGCCGTGGAGTGTTACAGACAACGACAAACGATGACGACAGACGACGACAGACGCCAGCGTGCAAAACAATACCGGCCCCCTACACTATGTGTACATAAGCCCCTGTCAAAAGCCCCTGAGAGGAGCATTATCTCCAGCCTAGGGGGCATGTGTCCATCACCCATGATTCATCACTCGTTTGTGGGATGGGCCAATCTACGGCGCTGTCATGGTCTGCTGCTCATCTGCAGATATAAACTGTTAACGTCAGCTATACCGTTTACTAGCTGACGTCCCACGCATTTCCACACGATGTTTTACTGCTTGTTTAACTGTCAACGAACAACTTATATAACAGCAGACAAACACTGATTTTATCTCCGTTAGCTGACAGGAGCTTCTTGTCGTCGGCTGGTAATTGTTTGGGAGAAGCGAGATATATCTCGTGTCATAGTGTACAATGTAGAAGTATTAGAATTAATTTTTGTCGATTGCCGTCGTTTTCTAGTCACCATAAATGGAAATAAAATAAAAAGATGGCCCTTATAGTCTGTTATAGCGCAGTACACCGTGCTGTGTTTTAGGCGGACTCTCTCTGACTTTTTAGCCTATAAAGTTTGTTTTTGTTAAGTTACCAGATGAAAATGTATTTACGATTTTCAGTTGTTCGTTATTATGTCAAAAACTTTACATATACTGGCTGCAGCTAACAACACTCCCACGAAAATTGCAGTTTTAAAAAGACGTTATTTTGTTACGAAATTTTTTTTACAGTTAGTTGAGGATTTGCTTGCATTAGCCTAGTTGTATAATTTTGTTGACAAAATGACAAAACCAAAATACGACTTTTGTAAGTCGCCAGTAAAATAAGAAACAATTTGCTTTAAAATATTCCAAGACGAAGATTAATATGTACACAAAGTTTTAAGCTTTCGTTTGTTACATAGATCTATTCGTGATATTATAGATCTAATTATTGTGCTAAACTTGAATTTTAAAGTTATTTACCTTGTAATTACCTTATAATTAGTGTTTTGTTATCACATAATAAACTTTACTGGTTTTGAATTGTATAATTATAATATTGGACTCGCATTATCCTCCAACTGTTTTTTGTTTTTCTAGCAGTTTTTTGCAGACTGTACAGCTTACAAATTATGTACGTTTATATTTTTGCAGCTTAACTTTTCTGCATTTTAATTTAGAGTCCTCACACTAACTCCGTTCCTATGCTACCATCATAGTGCACCGAAATCCTGGCAATGAAGAGAACTGTTGAAATCGTGTCAATGAAATCTTTGTTCCAACTCGATTTGCCTTCAAAGCGCGCGGGCGGGTTTCGCAATGCGATTTACGCCGGCGGAAGACCGCACGTAGCGCTGGTTGGTGGGTCCGACTGGTCGACTAGAGCAACTGCACGGCGCCGGATCAAAGCCGACGACCGAGACGGGAAGACGATGGGAGACAGCGAGCGAAGTTTGACCAGTCAAGTTTTACAACGCACAGAAGCCAATATAACGGACCAGACGTCTTTGATCACTCGTCTCATTAAGAGCTCGTTGTCCGTTTATGACAAGCGGGCAACCATTAGCAGCTTGCTGCCAATACTGCGCTTGTCGACGGCGCCGACGATGGGCGCCGGTATGTCACTGAGATCACAGAAGTACACCTCGGTATCTTCCACCGACTCCTGGTTCATAACAACATGGTACTGTGAGAGTCTTTACAGGATTTGAAATATTGAAGTTTAGTGAAGCGTTGTGGTGATGTAGAATGAAGTACATTGGACAATAAACAGGCATGCATATTTGCATCATATTATATAAGTACCATATTTGATTAAAATGAAGCCAACGACATGTGGTAGTTTATGATTTCACCTCTCACCTTTCGCCTAGCGAAATGAGTTGTGCATAAAACAGAAGGAAACATTATGAAGTCGCTGGCAGAGAGCAGGCGTGCTATTTAAGGAAAGATTAATGTCTCAATAGTACATAAGTTATCTTAGTTATGTACGAGTATTTAAGTAAAAACGTTAAGTAAAGCTATTACGGACTCATTCAAAGATAACAGATTATTATCGTAATGACAGCATCAGAAACTTATCACCATTGAAGTATCAACAAACGGTATGAAGTAGTGTAAATAACACAAAACACATTGCCAACCAAAAGATTAGTATACTTGTGTCACCTCTATTTAAAAGTTATGCTTACGGCAGGCTAAATCGTCATTCTAAATAATAATAATAATACTAATGGTCGTGATGATGACGATAATACTAATAACACTGCTACTAATAATAATATCGATCTTCGAAGGGGAAATGCGGTCTCTCTCCATAACACTATGATCACCGAATGAAAGCGCCATTGCCAACATTTATCATTTGCTTAGCTTCAATTTTTACGCTGCATGGCATTGTGCTAGTGGGCATAAAATAGTAGTAGTAGTAGTAGTAATAAGAAAAATAATATTAATAATAGCCTATTTCTCATACCATCGGCGTCAAATCTAAGGTACCAAGGCGTCTCCTTACAAGGCCCGTTCTGGGCACCATTACGTTTTATAAGCGTAACTTATGGCAGTAAACTGTTGCGGCGATGTTGACGATTTGCATCCAAACAAATGTTTTAGGTGCGACTAAATGGGCCGGACGGGACGGATCGCATCACCGTCAGTCGTAAGTCGTAAGTCGTAGCAGGTGTTGACATTCGGTGCGTCGCTTGCTGGTCTTACTGCACCTTTCGTATCAATACGTGTTGGCGTTATCTCTACTTGTCACATGGTAAGCGCTTGTCAGTTTTATCACGGTCGTATATACTTGTTGTGTTGTCCTCGGAGTATTCGGCAGGATCGAACCCTAGGAGGGTAGAATATATAAATTCGAACCATTTTGAGCCAGTGTCACGTGACTCAATAGTCGGGAATTTCCACGCAGTCCTGTCAACCTGATGTGTTTGACGTCATATGTGACGCAATTGTTGTGTTGAATTAAATTGTGCCGCAGCTTTTCGTAACTTTCAAAATTATATCGTTTAAGTCGCTTTTCATTTTAATATGTGGTCGTTGAAGAGCCGACTGTAAGTGCGCCATACAGCCAGCTTTAGCGGGGCTACCGATAAACCTCGGTAAACCACTTGTATAGTTGTGTATTATTTTGTGACGACTTTTTCATGCGACATGAGTAGTAGGCTATCCCAATCCCACTGTCGCTGACCACTGATTGATGATATTTTGTATTGTGTGTTAATAATAATGGTTTATTTGATTTGGCAGCAGCAGCTGGATTAGTCACAAAAACTACATACATATACATATAGACTATAGAGCCTAAATAGCGAAAAAAAACAAGAAACTATAGTCTAATGTTCAATGTTCAGCAGGACACAAGAGATCATGGTTATAAGATCTTATAACCATGCAAGAGATGTAGTGCATCACAGCAGAGATATTCCAGTATCAACAAATAATTATAGCAGCAGTATTACTACCTTATTAGTGTTCTGATAATGAGTGACGCTACTGGCATGGCGACTGTGCCTGCAGGTGACCTGCGGTCGCTGGAGATGGACTGCTGGACGCAGAGAGGTCGAGTGACCGTCAGCTCTCTGAATGATCTCATCACTTGCTGCCTCTGTGGAGGTTACTACGTCGACGCCACTGCCATCGCTGAATGTCTTCATACCTGTACGTACTGTCCAGCGCCCGCCTCAAAAGTGGCGGCATTAAGTGACTGATGTCCGTCCGCCTGTCAGTCTGTCTGCCTGTCCCATGCCCAGCTCAAAACAAGTGCGCTTTATGCTGCGTTCCTTTCAACTGGTGAACTCGTGATTACGAGATGGTAATCAATCACCAGTTCACAACTTGCGAATGGAATGGTCGATCTAAAACATGACGGTCCAGACGGGACAGACGGGACAGCCTATACAGATGGGACAGCCGGTCTTGTGGCAGACGGGACAGACTATAAAGACAGTATCGATCTATAGCTTCACCTTGATTATCATCAACCGCCGCTATCTTTCATCGTGAAGTTGAGAACTGTAGTTGCATGAACACAACTAGAGCTCACCGCTCGTGATCATGAGTTCACGAATTGAATGGAACGCAGCATTAGAGTTAGAGCTATGTTTATTACGCTGGTTGCGTCTAGCCGAAGCGTATAGGCTAATGTAACCGTCTGGCGTCCGTCCGTACGTCTCTCTATCTGATCTTTTTTCTATCGGAAGTAGAGCGCGTGTCGCATTTTTCTAACTTTAATGGCCGCGCGGCGCATGCTCAACGTGACTATAGCCAGGGGCAGCACACGACGCGGCCAGCGTACATTCCGTCCAAGTATTACGAATACGGACATACTTGTTGTAGGAGTAGGAAATTCCATACTGGTCCCACACTTTTCCGCGGGCCGCGGAATTCCGAGCCGAGCAACACACGATTTCACCGATTTCCCGTCGGCCGTATTTCACGAAATTTGAACACTACACGTCGATCGGTGTCGCGAAGAAAACCTTCGGAACAGAATTTAGAAAATTTTACAGTAAGTGGCCGTTTTCGTCGACATGGACTATTGAGTCACGTGACACTAGGCCTCCTCAAATGCAGGAATTAAACAGCTTGTGCACAGATAGCCGATCGCTTCGAGCCGAATGCTGTATTGTGGGCATTCCACACAATACAGCCATCTAGTTAATGTTAATGCGGTTACATGCGGTAGTCAAGCAGTTCCAGTTCATGGCACTGAATGTCCAACTTCCGTGAGAGGAAACATGGCGCAGTCCAACTGAGCCTCTTATTATTGTTTTCTTGAATGTTTCCGATTTTAGTACTCTGTTTCATATACTGCATTGACATAATAAACTGATGATGGCATTATTATGGACCAAATTAGTCGTCCAAGTGCAGCAGTCTGTCTGGTTGGTGTGTCTGTGCGTCAGAATAATAACTTTTGAAGTAAATGACCTTCACCTAGATATTTGGCGTGCTGGTTCATTTAAAAATTATCTGCGTTGATTTGGACGATCAAGGTCATAGATAAATTTTTACGGTCACAGGAGGAAAATGTTGCTAAAGCGGTCGGTGCGACCTCGAGTGAGGACGTCCTTATTTTGCCCATGAACCCCATTACATTGTCAGTATCGTTGCAGTTGCTCTGTCTATGATTACTTCGCCTCTAGAAGGTGCGCGTAGTATTGCGGTCACTGTGGCCGTATGTCTGTTTGTCTGTCTGTCTGTCGCGTTCGTTCGTTCGTTCGTTTGTTACTGCGGGCAGGGGTCCTGCCTACTCTGGACCCCAGCGCCGAGACCTAATACTCCGGACCTCAACGCTGAGACGTATCTGTCTGTCGCTCGCATTTCTAAAAAACTGCATGTCCAACACGAAATTTTCAGTACATGTTAACTATGGCCGTGCCTCGATCCTCCTCTGACGACACTCAAATAGGTTATGTATATACTTTCGGTTTTATGGATGACATTATGTTTTCACATAATGGGCAGTGTGAGTCAGAATCAGAGACAACTTTGTTTCATCCAGTTCGCCAGGTGGCGGCACTGGGGGTGAAGATGCTATGATATCTACGATTACAGGCATGTTTCTTACATGGCGGACCTCCGTCTTCCCCACTGAAGCCGTATGTATCGTTGAAGTCGGCGTGTTTGACGGTGTGTTTTCATATAGTCTGCAAGACGTGCATTGTCCGCTATCTGGAGGTCAGCAACTACTGTCCAGTCTGCGACATTCTTGTGCACGAAACCAACCCTCTGCTTAATCTACGGTACGTAGCAGTGTTATTATGCCATGCACCGCCACCAAAGAGGGGGCATTAAGCGAAGGTGGTGTCTGTCTGTCTGTCTGTTCCATGCCACTAGCTCAAAAAAGGTGCATTGTAGACCTGTTGATACTATAGGACACTAATAGGAAACTCCATGCTGGAAGTCTTCTGCAACGGATATGACCAATAGAAGCGACCCTAACATCCTTGATGTCGATGAATCAATCAGTCAATCAAAACGATTTTTAAAGTGTCCTAAGTGGCACAGCCACCGCTAGGACCACCGATTAAGTGAAGTTAGTAAACTCAATCAGGATATGACTGCCGAAATAAAAAAACGTTTTAACAGTCGACGAAACGTTGACAGTGAATTTGCAGCGACGACGTCAGTTGGCAGTCTTACGTCGTCGTTCTCTCAAAACCAAGCGAGATAGAACCATGGTTACTACTAAATATTAATTAGAAGTCTTAAGCTACCTATCATTTGTCGTGGTTGTTGGTATCGCCTAATCACTGGAAAGGACCGCAATGGTCAACGGCGGGACGGGGTCGGCGGGGACATTCTGCCAGTTGTTAGATAAACGGATATGTTACGGTATGTTATGCTATTTTATTACAATAAGCAGTGATGTCACTAACTCAAAGTTTTGCTGGTTTTTGAACAGACTAGATCGGACGTTACAAGACCTCATATACAAGCTGGTACCCGGACTACTCAGTCGTGAGTGCCGCATCAATACTTGACCTACTCTGTAAACACGCATAGCCCTTGTCTACAATATTAGTCCTACATCGTCTTTGTGGACGGACGCCCTAGTTTAGTCACGGCGAATGTCTGGATAGGCATGCACAGCGGTGCCTGGTTCAAGCTGGTTGGGTCTTTCTTTAACTCGTTTCCAGTTATCATGTGTCGACTGCTGCTGCGGCGCGGTGGTGATGTTTGCTGGAAAAGAACGTGCTAGGTGATCAAGGAATCATAGCTGTTACTGTTTGACATCAGTTAGCATCCGCTGACGGTTCTCATTGGCATCCAAGGTTTACTTACTTACTTACTTACCCGACTTAGATAAAAAGAGGCTCAGCTGTCGCCGAGAGACCCGCGCGACGCTCTGTGTCAGTTGAACAGTTGTTACACAGTTGTACGAATAACGCAAACAGATCGCGTGTCAGCCTCAGTAGCATTTTCAGCAACTGCCACGTTTTACTCGGCTACCTGCATAGTTTTGTACACACATCATTGCACTAGGCACAACTATCGCACAGCGAGCATGCGATGCTTCGTGTCACATACGCTGAAGTGAGCCGTGAGTGTGATAAACAGACTTCCACCGCATACAACGTTCTTGATGTCATCTGGACCGCAACTGTGATCAACGAACTTCGACTACGCCAACGTTGTTGTTGACACCGCGTATTCCTCCGCTAGCTCACCATCGTGGTCGCTGACCGCCGTGGCGGATGGACACAAATTTTCGGCGGTAAGGCTTCTGAGCCAGACACTTCTCGACAGGTCAAAAAAACGAGAAAACGTGATCCCTCCGGAAATTCGTGCAAATCTTTTGCGTCATAAAACTAGAGTCAATGGGCTATCGTGTGGCGTCTTTGCGTGATCTTACGTTTAACCGTTTTGGTACAACTCCGACTTGTGACGGACGGACAGACGGACGGATAGACACGCGATGACAGCAATACGTCGCTAGCATAGCGTCTTGTGGGTAATAAAAATGTAAAATAAAAGATTCTGTTAATTAGAAAAACGGACTTTAATTTCTGTTTATTGTAAAAGCCGCCGCCGCTTTAAAACAGCAAACGTTAAAATTTCACCCGCAAATTTAACATACTGTCACGTTTGTATGAGTCAGCGGTATGTTATGAATGTGGAAGCTAGCTTCGGTGCTTTGCATTTGTGGACAAAATTTTGATATTTGATACTTATAAACGGCGGCGGCTTTTACAACAAACAGAAACTGAAGCCAGTTTTGTTTTAATATTTTTGGCGGTTTTATTGGGTAAAATAATGAGTGTAGTGTACGAGCGTTGGCATAGTAAAGTTCATTAGGGCAATATGCGTCACCATGCCAAAAATTGTGTGGTGATCGTTCGAGCAGTTGCTGAGACATGGCGTTTAACGTTTTCAAAATGCCGGCCATCCGCCATCTTGATTTTTATGAATCCGAAATTTTAACGGCCAATGGGATTAAGAGGATCAAACGTTCACCTTGCCAAATTTTATGGCGATCATCTGAATTACTGCTTTTTATGGCGATTTCTCATTTTTAAAACGTTGGCCGTCCGCCATTTTGGATTTGATATACGCGGTTTTGGACCACCCACGAAGGGTATGTGATGGTTTTTATTTGTGTTCAAAATTTGGTTGGGATTGGTGCAGTAGTTTCGATAATTCTAACGGAAACAGTTACTGTTAAACGCATTAGTTGTAAACTGTCGGTAATGTTGTGTTTGATTGGCTAGGTGAAATGAGGCGGCGTAAAGAGCTTTCACAACACAAAGTCGACATTGGTGAGTCGATAAAAAATCTTCTGTACGTGCTGCGAATGTATTATCGTAGCTGAACGCTGAACGCTGAATGTATTACTTCTCTACTGCTCGTTCACTGACGCAATAGATGTGACCACGTGCACGACACGATTCAGTTCAGTTCAATTTAATGTGTAAAATACCGCAGCCGCCGCAGCACAGTAAAAACGAAAAACGACACAAGACAGCGAAAAAAGAAAAAGAAGTACAAAATACGAAATTGTAGTGATCAATATACTGTATGTCTTTGAATAACTGTCTTTCAGAAAAGTTTCTAGCATCGCCTTTAATCGCCAGTGTAAGTTCATGTCGCCTAGGCCTGAGATTATAAGTGTGATTATTGGGATCAGGTAAGATGTGGGACAAAACAATATGCGATGTCTCATTGGCTCTTCGGTCGTGCGAAATAAGATGTGTGCCGCCAGATCCGTTATGAACACAGCTGTATATAGGCCTATATACATCACTCAGTTACGGCGACAGGTCTTTTGCCGCCGCTAGACCTCGCCTGTGGAATTCCCTTCCCTTCCAGCTGCGCAGTCTAGACTATCACTACGGACTGTTCAGACGATAGCCGAAGCGCTCTGTGACTTTTGGTATGCGGCGCCTTAGAAAACACTTAGTTACTTGCTTACTTATGCGATTGTATTGAAATATTTTAGAAATTATCTGTTGGCTGCGGCACAGACAGGCTTTAGACATAAATATGTTACCGACCTTGTTTGACTGCAGGCGATTCTGGAATCGGAGAGGAAAGTTCACATTTTGTCGACGAAAATACGGACGGAAGGTTTTACACTGAAGATGAAAATATCCACGTTTTACTGGAGTTCAGTCACAAGTATGTATCCGATACTAAGCCGAATTACCACGTTCAGCGTAGACGAATATTTACTTTACTTATTTATGACCGTTTAGTAACAGTAAGATAACGTGTAAGCGTAGAGTTGGAGGCAGAGAGGCTCATGTTGTGGCTTTGTTCTTCGTTTCTGCAGGCTGAGTTGACATGGGCAAAATGTTGATAATAGTTACATTATAAGATATCGTGTATCTTATCTTCATCAGATATCAGAATGAAACAGTCTAACATCAGATATTATAGGCCGCTTCTCAGTCACTAGATCTTCAAGTCTCATTATCATTAGGCTACTGACCGCTTTAGTGGTCCAGGTAAAGCAATCGGTACATGTTTGTATGTGTGTTAACACGGTGATCTGTTCACGTGCGTCTGTCCAGACTACCCATGAAGAGGGCCTTCAAAACGGGGTGATAAAAAGATACCTGTGTACATCCGTTAACACGGCCCTTGAAGCTTACGTTGACTGTAAACGTTATGTTTAATTAGTGTTGTCTGAAATTACACAGTACGATTAATTGATGCATTGGCCTATCGGCTGCTGACGGTGTATAAGATCACGCAAAATCACCTAATCCTTAACTTCTCGCGTCATTTGCTGTATAGTGAAATGTGGCTGTGTAGTGGAAAGCCAAGACGTCGACGACGAAGACGTCACAGAAGAGATCTTGGCGAATCTTCCGGCAGACAGGTTTGATCGACATAAACCCCTTCATCAAGTAAAAGTAAACTAAACCTTGTTTGGTTTGTATAGCGCGTTATTATGAGCTGCTCATCTTTAAGGCGCTCAGGTATGACACTTGTTAACAAGGTATCACAGTTTTACCTGCCACCCACATGTTTACCGACAAGTGGAGTGAGCCATACCTGCCTTTACTTCCCGGCTGCAGAGCATTACAACCCTTTGGCCGGTACTCATTTCCCATCCCGCTAAGGGTAGGAGGCTGAGTTGCACACAAAACGACAACAGCAACCAAAATAATGATGATGATGTTGATGATGATGTCTGTTCTGTAAATAAGTAAGAATATTTAAAAGTCACTAAATTTATACTTATTGTTTATATTTAACATTTGTAGCGCAATAGGCGCTGGAGTCGAAACAAAAAATGTATCGTTACTGATCCGTAAAGCTGTCCTAGTCTGATGTCAGGCTGACAGATGTGAACGAGAAACATGCTAGGTTTTCCTTTTGAGGTGGTGTATTTTGGTGCATTTTACTTGGCATTGAGCTTACTTCTGACTGTCTGCACCAATCTTAAGAACGAGGAGGGGGAACAGCTTTCTCACAGACGCAACTCTTGCTGGGAAGGTAAACCCCTCCCACACCGCACTTCGCTCGTGGCCACTCTTGTCCATCTGTTGTCCAGCCCACTTCTTGACCTGGTGAAGCCCTTTCAAACAGACAGCTCTCAGCTAGGGTGTTCATTCGGTGGTTGTGATCCATCGCCTTCAGTCGGTGCTCAACGCCGCCGCCAGACTTATACATCGATCTTCTCGGTATGAGCACATCACACCGATGCTGCAAGACCTTCACTGGCTGCGGTCTCCAGAACGCATCGATTTCAAGCTGGCTGCGCTCGTTTACCGATGCCTGCACGGTCTGGCGCCACGGTATCTTTCCGACTACATCCAGAGCATCACCGAATCCAACCGCCGCCGTCTTCGGTCGTCGTCATCCTCGAGCATTTCCGGTGGCTGGTAGCCGCCTCTGGAACAGTCTGCCGCCTGACGTTACCTCAGCTCCAACGCTGACTGTTTTTTCGGAATCGCCTCAAAACTTTCCTTTTCTCCCAATCATATCCTAACTAACTGTTTTCCGTTTCTAGTTCTGTACGCCGTGTATTGTAGTGGTTTAGCAGTCTTGTACTTAGGCCACTCTAAATAACTCTAATGTAATGTAATGTAATGAAACAGTGCCAGGCCTTTTAACGACGACCGGTGATGTAGCATACACGTTTATACTGCATGGTCTGTAAAAAATGGCACTTTATTTTAGACTATAACTCCCGTAATTATTGGTGAATTTTTACACTTTTTGTGCCAATGGAAACATATGACTGAACACTACAGAACATTTATCAAATTTACAGCTTCACATAACCGTGTCTTCAGTTGCGGCAATGTTATCTGCAGTTCGGAATTCGGATGAATGGCCGACCGTTTCCTGCAGTGCGTTCGACCGAACTGATTTGCACACCTTTTGCAGAAAGTCTTCCAATATTTGCTTTTCAATTTTTATTAGGGAATTCCTCGACGAGTCTTTCAGCAGAAAACTGTTTAGATTCCCGCAGGTGTTGATCAAAATTTTAGCATATTTCATTCCGTTATATTTAAGTTATTATTATGCATGAAGTAACTAGACGAAGTGAAAGTTGCAGTGTGACGCAATTATGACGTCATGAAGCCATTAAATAATGAAGTTGTACACTGTTCTTTCCTGTTTCTATTCGTACAAAAATGTAAAAAAATCCACCAAGAAATGTGGGAGTTTAGTCAAAAATAGAGTGGGTGGCACGTTTTTATGGACCGCGGTATATTTATCGTAGCGGCCCTTCCATGCTGCCGCTACCGCGCTGTCTGTTCTTTGAAATAGTTTTTGTGAGCTTCAGTTTCTACTTAGATCTGATACAATGACGGTGTGGTTCGCTGACAGGTTGGATTCAGGCACTTTCTCCTCTGCCCGGCACCGTTCACGGTGGCACACATCAAGAAGTTTCTTCGTCTCAAGTTTGACCTTGCCGACGACCTCAAGGTCGGTCACGTGACACGCAAACTCGGTTACAGCACTACAGAATGATTCGTTGCATTAGATTCAGCGCCAGTTCTCGTCTGTAGTACTAAATGCCACCGCTCGTCCACCAGGGGCCGGTGTAGGCCTACGGCTTCATATTATGTAGTTCAACGATATATTGCGGCTGTAATGAAAACGGCCAATTTCACTGTCACATGGCTGTTGATTTTTACTGGCCCGCCTACACATAGTGTATGGGGCAGACTAGTAACGGTCGCTGGCGTCTGTCGTCGTCTGTAACACTCCACGGCAGGACGGACTGTAGGCGGCTTCACCCGCGCAGTCCAGGCGATGACGTCATGCCGCCTCCAGTTTAATTATAGCTCCACGGTAACACTGCACGGTGGGCCAGTACTGTTACGTCCCGTTAGGGCGACACTTTGTTTGAACCAGTTCTTATCATGATGTGGCATGATAGTGTTTACTGCTTACATCATTGTGGGGATGATACAGAAAGTCAGTGTGGGTGTCTGAGTTTGTGCCAGAACTTTGTAATACTAAGCCGTGAACCGGCTAACAAAATTTAGGCCCACGCCAATATATTGGCAGAATCATTTTATAAGTCATAAGTGCTATAATTACGGATAGAGTGAAGACTTTTTGCATAAAATATGACTTATGCGACAACCAATTACATAAGCTTTCTCAACTGCCTGTATAACGTCAGATTTCTTTATGTCAGTTATTGTTCGATGTCAACTGGTTTATACCAGAATATATCATAAGTTGTTATTGGTAAAGGTTTGCCACTCTTGATTTGCTTATTTAAGTTATTAGCTTCTTTTTTCTTTCACCTGTTTATTGTTTTATGTTATTATATTTGTTTCTACCATTTTGGTGAATAAAGATGAATATATAAAAATTCTCTAGTCGAGGGTTTCCTGAAAATAGAATGAAGTTATATTCTGAAATGGTCTTCTGCTGGGCTAAATCGTCACCACACGACCCGCTCTAACGTGATTTTCTTCCCTTCCACCACGCAGAGTTTTATGTTTAGACACACATGTATACGCTGGACCGGCGATAGTTAACTGGACACAATGATGCTGCAATCTCTGCCCTCAGCACGAATAGCCTACGCCGCCGCTCCGGCAACGACTCAAGTGACCCTGTAGACAAGCTGGATAAGCTCCGCCTCCTTCGTCAGCTGTGCCCGTCATTACAGCGTTTGGGCGAACCAAAGTATAGACAAGTACGTCCGTCTTCGGGGACGGCTGTATATCCACACATGCCGATCCTACGTCCACACCCCGCACGAACTTGATAGGCACGGCGTGGAGTCACCAACTGGAACATTCATCGTCCTTCACGCGCTGGCCGATGCCGATTCGTCCGATTTTGGGCTGGGGGAGCAAAGTTCACAAAAAATGGGAGCTTCCCTTCCTGGAACGCCGATGAACCGCCGTGCAAAATTTGACGCCGCTAGCTTTATCCTCGGCGGAGAAATTCGTAACTGTACAAACAAACAAACAAAATTACAAACAGTAAACGATATATCCACACCTTGCCTATCGGCATGTGTGGAAAGTTATTGTCAGTTATATTGTTTTTGTCGTATAGTGAACTCAACCAATGGCGTATTTAGGCAAGCTGTCATGCCTGCCTCCTTTAAAAAGTAATGAGAAATTGTTAACTGAAAGCATGCATTTATACTGAAATGTGACATTGCACAGACACATATGAATAAAAACATTTGAATTTTAGAAGGGTGGACCCCATTTTTGTAAAATTCTAAGTATACCACTGAATAATGCAGTGTGTGATATTTCATTTTGTGATTTATTTCCAGATAAAGGTGTTTCACACGGAAGAGCCGTTAAGGGACGACTATACCCTGATGGACATCGCTTATATCTACACTTGGCGACGGGTAATTTTAATTACCATTACAGTAATTGTTATACAGTTTATATTTTCAAAAGCCAGCAATAATTCTTCATTTTTCATTAGTCACTAAATCGAGCAAAGTTGGCCATCAGCTATTATTGCATGAATAGGTTAATGGTTATCTACCACGATATATGCACTGATTAAAGTCTCTGATAGCTTTTGTTATCAGGCTGTTCAAATGGAGATGATGTTTTGAGGATCTGGATTGCTAAGAAGCTGAAGTAATACCTGAAAGTCTTAAACTAGAGAACAAATAGGCCTAATATTGATATTTTAAATGAATACAGATTAAATTTCCTGCTACTTACTGAGGAGATTGACAACAGAAAGGCAAAATTTGAAAGCAAATTCGTAAATTTTAATAGTCTATTACATTACTATGGTATTTGCACAAATTTTGATATCTGTAGTAATTGCTGTGCTGAACATATGTATTGTTCATCATACTAAGTCATTGTGTATATTGTTCTGTCGTTGTGTGCCTATAATTTGACCACGTTGTATATATTTAGTTAGGTTAGTTAAGTGTTTTTTGCTACCAGATTTTGTTCCGGTGAATAAAGATTTGCAATAATGCAATAGATTTTTAATAATTAACGAAAATATTAAATTTCAGTATACTGACTAAACTAGAAACCGACAACTTTGGCGACATTTTCCTCGTGTGACCATGAACCTCACGTGTTACCTTGACCTTCATATTTGACCTAGTGTCAAGATGAACTACCGCACTAGATATCTGTGTCGACGGTCATATAGTTCAAAAGCTATTGTCCAGACACACAGACAGGCACACATATACACCAGTCCGATTGCTTTACCTGGACTACTATAGTGGTCGATGACTGGCGGTTGATTATGACGTGACTACTTATTCCCATTTAGGTTCGCAATCGTTGCACATTTTAGCTAAATTTAACTAATTCCTCGTCTGTTAGCACAATAATGTGAAGAACAAGACCAGTAGTGTTTTGCTTTAACCGTTGTATAACATTAGTAAGTAAGTAAGTTTATTATTCAAAAAGCTATTAGACAACTGGATTTCAAGTTTCACAAGACGAAACACAATGCAAAAGACGTACTCGAACTCAAAAGGGACAACAGTACAACACTGAGACTTCTCGTGCATACAAACTAGACCCCACAAACTAAGATTACTAAAAATTTAAAAGACCATATGAGACTGTAGAACAATATCTTTTAGTATTAAACATTCTGCATATGACCAAAAGGCCAGAGGTTTTATCTAAAAGTCATAACTCAAAGGTCACTAAGTGAATATATCTTATCAGAGTATTCTGTCATGGGGTTATTGTTACCTGTATGTTTCAGTCGCGTCCGCTGCGTCTCTACTACTCGGTCTTCGACGGACCGGAAGTACCTTTACCGGAAGATAACTTAATGGAAAGGTTTACTAGGTCACGTGGTTCAACGTTGCCGATCGACCATCCGTTACCACTCGGTCGGCTCAACCGACTTCCGGTTGGACCGGATGTTAAGCCGACATTCGGTGTCGACGTGAAACCTCCGCCGTTTCTGGATGATTCCGCTGCAAACTACTTCCGGTCTAGGAGCGAGACCGGAAGTGGTCGAAAGCGACCACGACGACGAAGCTCGGACGACGGGATAGCGACCGGAAAGAGAATAAAGCAAGAAAACACGACGGACGCGGTTTCTCCGGGTCACGTGACTGTGACGTCACCGAGATTGTCTCCGCCCACCACAACACGCGGTGGTCCCCCGGGTGGTGGCGGCGCGTTGAGCCTTCCGGTGACTATATCCAAGGACTTCATCAAGGAACTGGTCGTGTCCAGGGCTCTGGCGAAAGACGGGCCGGCCGCCGGTCGAATGAGAGTTGACAATTCAGAAGCTTCCCGTGGAGTTGGCCCTTCTTCCATGTCGCTCATCTCTGGCCAAACGCCTTCAGGGCCGTAGACATTAGCCTTCACTCTGTTCTTGCTCTGTCGCTGCGCATAATCTAACTTCATCGTTGTTATCTCAAAGTTGTGTTTTATTAGCTAAGATATTTTTGTTTCTCGCGTTGCTGTTCGTGGTTACGATCTGGATAGGTCGTTGCTATTTGCCACATTGTGATTCACGAAAAACACCCATGCAGCCTTTTTGTTATTTGCAACTCAGTCAGATGAAATACATTTTAAAAATTCTATCACTGGCAGTGCATGTAACCATCAAAAAAAATTTCCAACTCGCCTTAAACGCGTTGCTATACTACTTTGTGAAATTTGACTGCTCAAAATTAGGTCTACCACTGAATTTTCACTCCCACCGTCAGAATTATTTGCTATTTTAATAAAACTTTGCAACACAAGATTTTATTTAATTTCTGTACAATGTATGAAATGTACTGAATAGAGATAGTGCAGCTGATGAAAAACTCTGTGAAGTTATGCAACAACATCTTCAGTGTCAGCAGGAGGTAACCTAACGCAGTTACTAGCAACTACTGCAATCCATCATGTTTGGCAGTATTTAGACCGCGCTGCATGCACGCCCCGCGGGCTATATGTTCCGCTTGCGTTAATTTCTTTTTTTTTCTTTTTTTAAAATGAACGTTTGAGCAAAGAGAACTCAGGATCTACTGGACCGATTTTCACCAACTTTTCACAGTATGGTAGATATTTTATTGTAGATTGCCAATTTGACTCCATCCATTTTTCCGATGGCTCAAGGGACGTTGCCATGGCAACCAATTTTATGGTCAAAATTTGTAAAATCGGCCGACTCATTTTCATTCGTCGCCTTGGCATTCCGAAACGGATTGTAATGTCACCATTCTGATTTTTAAAAAGTTCATCTGCGATGATCTGGCTACATCGTGTAAAAATATGGTGAATTCTGGTCCAGTAACTCCGGAGTTTGCTAAAGCTGTACAACCGCTCGTTTCAACAAACCTTTCAGACCAATTATGTCATGATCCACTGGACTGATTTTCACCAAATTTTTACCGTATGGTATGGTAGGTGTTGGGATTGTAGATTACCGATCTCATGTCTTTTTTCCGATCGCTCAAGGCAACCAATTTTAGGGTTAAAATGGGCGAAATCGACCAACTCACCTTCATTCGTCGCCTTGGCATTCCGAAATGGATTGGAATATCGCACTTCTGATTTCAAAAGCTTTATCTGCGATAATCTGGCTATATCGTGTAAAAATTTGGTGAGATTCTGTTCGGAGTGTAGGACGGTCGTCGGCGTACACCCCCTCATTTAGAATAATAAATGTTTGAGACAAATTATCTGAGGATCCACTGGGCCGATTTTCACCAATTTTTTTCATCGTATGGTAGGTATTTGATCGTAGATTACTGATCTGACCCACTTTTTCAGACCACTCAAGGGCCGTTGCTGTGGGCGGAGTTTAAGACAGCAGGCGTGTACTCAACATTAGGCTATTACAATTTACAACGTGTGACCCAGCAATTCTGTGACGTTAATTGCTCAGCCGTAGGCCTACTCGCTCGTGCAGCTGGCATGCAGCGTGGGCAGTAAATTACAAGATTGACTGCTTTAGCTCTTGCTGAGTTGTGTGTAAGGTTACGAAGTAGAGAGGCGTGGATTACCGTTACCGGTATCCAAAACACCGCAGTGTTATGAGGAACGAACGATATTAGGCCTACTGTTTGGCGCAGAAAGCGCGACGTTGCGTTCTGTTGTCTGCAGCGTGCTTAACAAGAGCCCAGCAAGTGCTGAGATGGCCGACCGTGGGTACAGAGAGCCGTCTAAGTCGAACACCATACCTCTGGAGGAGGGTCTCCGGTTTCCCTTTCCGTGTACGGATGTGGGCTCCCATCTCATACATAGAAGCCGTACTCTGTGGTAACTCTCGCATCAAAAACCAACTCGATCCATTTAGGCGTTTAGCCACAATACACTTATGCCACACACAAACCGTAGGATAAGCCGAACCATTACCGCGATCGGTTAAAACACACACAGTTGTTATCACTATGCATTAACAACCACTATAGTCTAAATGCTGTTCATCGTGTTCACCAAATGCTGCAACAATTATGTCCGTCTTCGTAATACTCGGATGGAAATGTACGCTGGCCGCGTCCGCGTCGCGTGCTGCCCCCTGGTGAGTCACGTTAAGTATGCGCCGCGTCCTATTAAGGTTAGAAAAAGATAGGACAGACAGACAGACGTAGCCTACATTACGTTTACCGCTAGACGCAGACAGCGTAATAAGAAATGATAATCGTCTGTAAATCTGTCCTGTCGCTCGCTCAACCTTGTCCTGGCAAATCTGCGGCCAGCAAACCGTTAAAACGTTTTCGGATGTTCAGTATCAGTAATTTGTTGGGCCATAAACACGTTGTAGTAGTCTCTCCCAAACACAATAATTGTCAACCGTATTCACATGTTGGCTGGTCAGTGTTCCGGTTCAATGACGTCTGACTGTGAGCAGGAATCAGGAATTCAACACTTCTCCGCGAACGATTAGCCGGTGCGCCGTCTTGTTGAAATGTGAAATCGTCGTCAGATAGCTTTCGACTGCATGGCAGCAATCCACTTTTTACAGTAACACAAAAACTATTCAGTGAACGGATGCCACGACCTGAGACAAATGGGAGGGAAAATGCCAACTTGCAGCATACGCACTGACACTTAATTTGTCATGCATGTTTAACCTCCGCTGTCGCTGATCATCTCTGCTATGTTAAGCGACGTTAAACACCAGTAACCACAGTAGGCTAACCTCCGGCACTGTTCATCGGGTTCGTCTTCTACGTCAACAATCACATCGTAAAATATTAAACATGATCTACTCGTCAAAGAAGTTTGACGAAAAGCCGCGCGTCGTAAGGAGGAAGGATTTTTCACGGAATACAATATAATGTGAACACCGACCATTCGGCATAATTGCAGTCGGCTGCAGCAATCCCGCTGTCATGCCGTTATTGACGATTGGATTATTTTTTGCTGCATACACCTCAGCAGAGACTCCCTATGTTTTTCGACGGCCCGGATCGAAAACCCCCCAAATTTCCCTCTTCCCACGGGGGATCTCGATCCCCATCTAACTGGAACCTTTGGCCCATATGAGTCAACCCCCCAAACGGCATCTCGATAGGTTTTTGCACAGCACATACATGTGACCAACACAAACAGACAGATAAACAGACCACGCTACATCTGTAGCAATAGGCCACCTTTCATACAGTGCATGTGATGCAGCCTAATAATATTGCAAAAATTTCAAGCTTCATTTAGTCCTTAATAACCAGAATTCACTATAACGCATATCGCCTTTGACCCTATGGTTTCTATTCATTTATTTATTTACTGGAACATTACATGAGCGTTACCAATGCATGCTGGTATCGCGGTGACTCGAATAATGGTTTGTTGTAGTTGATAGTCTGCGCATCACTATACTCACATCAGTTGGCGCCTATAGCATCCGCTCAGCTGCTCGCCTCGTCTCTCATCTCTCGGCCGCATCAGCCCGCAGCCTGCCTCTGCAGCCGACTGACCTACACAATAGCACGTGTCGTCTAATGTGTCAGTAGCTGCATGCTGTCCTGTTTCAGTCCGGTGTGATAACAACTATCGTGAGTACTTTCAGTCAGTTTATTAGTGGATGAAATCAGGAATATTAGGCCTAATCCCCGGCCTTCACCTTTGCTTTGACTTTTAACGTCCTGGCATTGACGCAAATTACAATTACAAGGCCACATTATGAGCGTGTGTGCATAGATACGTGTAGATGTGACTGTAAACTGGTATTGTGTATTGTCTATGCCATGCATGGCCCGTTGCGAACTGATATTTTTAAAATCGCGTAATAAATTAAAAAAGGAACAAATAACAGAAAAGTAAAGTATTTTGTTCAGATGACTTTTATCCAAACCTCGATCGGCTGCACTGCTGGCCTTGGCCTTGACACTGCTGGCCTTGTTAACATCATTAGATGAAACATCTGCACGAGTAAAGATGTGACGACTGGGGTAGTCATTCAGAAGAATTCATAGGAGTCTCCTGCTAAATGGGAGTAAGAATGTTATGTGTTACCATTCTTGTTATGATTTGGGTTCTAGAACAAGTAGCCTATAACAACCTCTAAATGACGTAATCCGAATTAGTTAATTAACAGTCGATGATGTTATACAAATAAATAAGACTAACAATCAAAAGCAACGCCGCGAAGGCATTGCAACAACGGGAGGATGTATGCTCAAATGTACACCCTAACTGTAGACACATTGTACTTACCACGATATTAGTCACTTGGCGGTAGGCCCAGGGCTCGAATTACCGCCGGGGATGACGGGGATTTCCCCGGCAGTGGTCACTCTTGTCCCAGACACTGCTGTAGCCAAAGACATCCCAGCCGGGGATACTATTATCCCCGGCTGAGGCGGCTCTTTGACACTGTCTGACGACGGCAAAAGCTATCGAGTAGGCAAACATTCCGCCAAAGTGCATGTTAGCTAACTAATCGACTTTCTGCTTTCTGTATAGACTGAACTGTGTTGGTCCCAGTCTAACTACAAGGCTCAGACTGAGAGTCTTGTAGTTACTCTGTACTCATGCCGATCCTACGTCCACACGCCGCGCGATTTCACGAACGGCGCATCTCTAGCACGGAGTTTGACCCGCACGCTCACTGAACTATAAATAGAACGTCGCTCTAACGTCAGTCAGCCTAGGCCTGCAGGCTATATTGGGCTTATGGGGAAAAACGTTCCCCAAAATGGGAGATTCTCTGCCCAGGATGCCGATAAACCGCTGTGCAAAATTTGACGCCGCTAGCTTTATCATCGGCGGAGAAATCCGTAACCGTACAAACACACAAAATTACAAATAAACAAATACGTCCGTCTTCGGGGGGACGGCCGTATATCCACACATGCCGAGGGCAAGTATTGCCGATAGACGCCAGTCCCCTCCACTGACGGCGAGCGCGCCGTCAGAAGGGGACTGGCGTCTATCGGCAATACTTGCCGCCGCGCGCCGATTCGTCGGATTTTGGGCTTCTGGAAGAGCGAAGTTCCCCAAAATGAGAGATTCCATGCCCTAGACGTCCATGAACCATCGTGCAAAATTTGACGCCGCTAGCTTTATCCCCGGCGGAAAAATCCGTAACCGTACAAAATGGCAAATTTCCAAAGAAACAAACAAACAAACAAATAAACAGTAATCGACATATCCACACTCTACCTATCAGCATGTGTGGAAATGACAACCAACGATTGAAATTGAACAAAAATAGTGTAGGCCAACATCAATTACGCATATTAACACAAATAGACCCGTAGCCAAGGGTTTCTTAAAAACTGCCGCACAGACTCCTGTAAACCACTTTGCCTTAATAGGCCTACTGTTTAAACTGCACGTAATTTGGTAAGTGGATTCTCAGGAAAGTCATTAAAATTGTTGCCACCAGGTGTCATATTTTAAAGCTGAAATGCACCAAATTCGTTTTCGGCCGGGGCTCCGCCCCGGGCCCCGCTGGGGGAGCTTACAACGCCCTTAGTCGGCTGGGGATGGGGATACCCCCTCCCCATTCCCCACTCCCTCGACGCCTTTGGCGTCTCGGTCTCGACGCCTTTGGCGTCGAAATCAGTCTATCCCCGGCTCTGCTTTTTCAGTAATTCGACCCCTGGGTAGGCCTATTTATATTACTTCATTGGGCCTAACTAGACGTCATTATTCAAGATCGATCATTCTGATGGTCACATTAGTGAACATGAAAACATCAAACTTGTTTACCTCTGCCGGATGATGGTCTAATGCCCATCAAACTCGCTATGTTGATAGAGGACGTTCGTGCTATTGTTCATCTACTTAATGATTTTTTTTGGATTGCATCAGTAGCTTTGACGCTGTAAGCCCTTAAAATTTAGATGGAAATGCACGTGTCGAGTGTACTGTGAAAAAAACCAAATTATTCGTATTAAAGCAGTACAGGCAAGCCCGCGTAAACCACAAAAATTTCGTATTAACCGTGCAAGCGATACCTGGTGATTATATTCCAGAAATTCTAATTTTTACATTTATGGGGTTTCGTTGTCCAAATGACTGCATCAATCAAGGTAAAATTTCACCTTTTGTGATCAGATAGGTGCAACTTGTCGCCCATGCGGAACATAAACAACAAATCGACCTCGACCTCTAGGAAAATGCAATACCAGCATTCAGTGGCGGTCGCCCTCCTTATTGTCTTATATCATCTGGCGGTCGCTCAGTTACCGATGCTGACAGCACGTCGACGTTTCTTAGACATTTTGTGTGCAAAATTGGAGGAGTGCGTACGGTCGTCAGCCGACGTCACCGTGTCGTCCTCACTCTGCACGCTCGTCGCCGATCGTCGCCTACACTTCACCGCCGACCGCTTCTACCG
>Ga0209780_1000373_pt1 | contig 23061 bp, 22 predicted proteins | sample WorMetexBAHAMAS2_FD_187384 | JGI IMG/M metagenome (GOLD analysis project Ga0209780, IMG submission 187384) | Marine gutless worms symbiont microbial communities from Max Planck institute for Marine Microbiology, Germany - Inanidrilus exumae... | ecosystem: Host-associated > Annelida > Digestive...
AAGTTCTAACAGGGTTTCTGCTCGAATTGGCTGAAAAAAAAAGCCCGCTATCAACCATAACAAAAATATTTTTTTTTGCATAAGAATTGTTTATAGAATAAATTATAGGATAATTGTAGCATAGCGAACGTGATTGAAAAAATCCTATTTATTAAAGAAATAGGATTTTTATATTGCTAGTCATAAAATTATCTCAACCAAAATTATTTACTCATACATAAGTTTTTTTTGGTAGGATATCGCTTCTTGCGTCCTACCATTTTGTTTTAGTCTTCAAAATCTTCAAAAAATTAATTCTTTAAAAAATTATGTCTAGGAGAGTAAACTGAGCTTAGGGACGATAAGAATTATTTTGTGATTGTGTATCACCCTTGATAGCCATAATTTATTTATATATATATTGATTTTTTTGCGTCAAACTGGAGTTTTTATGAAACGCTTACTTTTTTTCCTTTTAGTCCTTATGGGTATGACCACAGCTAGTGCTGAGGGAACCAACCTCGATACTGGCATTTTGCCACAACTCATTGTTGAAGTTGAGGCGAGTCGCTATAAGCATGATAACCTTGAATGGGATAGTACATGGGGGGCAACACCTCAATGCCATTAAGTTAAGGAATAAATTATTTATAAACAACAGTTTATATACGAACATGGCCTAGCTGATTGGGCGTAGCGAAATAAGGTAGCCCAGCATTTAACCATTCTGTTGGCTTAGGTTTTTTTGCGGCACCAAAAAATATAGGCAGACCAATCAAATATCCTATTGAAACTAAAGGAATTAATTCTTAACTTAATGGCATTGGGGCAACACCTGCGCCTGATATATATGGAAAAATCCAATTGCTCGGTAGGGAATATCGCATTCCGGTGCATGAAGATGTTTATACCATCAGGCGTATTCTCCCGGTGAAAATAGAGCCAGGGGCTAGAATTAGCATACAGCTTTATGACAGAGATCGATTTAGGAACGATGATACTGTTTTTGTTGGGACGGTAGAGTATAAAACTAACCCGACAACTTATACTGTGAAGGGGACAACAATAATACTTCGGTATCGTGCCAAGTAGTAGAATTTTGAACTGTGATTTTTATGATTTCTGTGATTTTTATGAAGCTGTTAATGATATTAATTACTTAGCAATCACATTAATCATAAAAATCACAGAAATCATAGTTCCAATTGATTTTCATTGATTTTTTCTTTATGGACAAGTCTATAGTGTTTATAGTGACTTGCAATATCCTGAATTTCAACTTAAAACGGCAATTTTAATGCACTGTCTATTGCCAAAAACTGCTGACGGAATTGTTCAGTAATGATATCGAGTGCTGCCTGGTTGTCCGCCTCAAAACGAATAACTAAACAAGGTGTCGTATTAGATGGGCGTACCAATCCCCATCCATCTTTAAAATCCGCCCGTATTCCGTCAACCGTGGCAATTTCCGCCCCTTCAAATCGAAAACTATTGCGGATTTTATCCATCAATTCATAATGTTCACCAAATTCTGCCAGTTCTAGCTTTAATTCTGGAGTGTTTACCGCATCAGGTAGAGCTGCAAATACTTTTTCAGGGGGGCGTGAGTCTTTAGACAAAATTTCCAACAAACGAGCGGCGGTATATAGGGCATCATCAAAACCATACCAGCGTTCTTTAAAGAAAACATGTCCACTCATTTCGCCACCCAGCAAGGCGCCCGCTTGTTTCATTTCTGATTTGATCAGAGAATGTCCAGTTTTCCACATTTTGGGTTTGCCGCCGTGCTGTATAATCGCATCGCGTAAATGTCGAGTGCATTTGACATCGTAGATAATTTCCGCGCCAGGATGACGTTTCAATAAATCTGTGGCATATAAAATCATCTGACGATCTGGCCAAATAAGTTTGCCATTGGCATCAACCACTCCCAAACGATCACCGTCACCATCAAATGCCAATCCTAAGTCGGCACCTTCTGCCCGTACCACTTTGATCATCTCGCTTATATTTTCAGGCATACTTGGATCAGGGTGATGATTGGGAAAGTGTCCATCAACTTCACAAAATAATTCAATAAGTTCGCAACCCAATGCTTTGAGAAGTTTCGGTGCTAAGACACCCGCTACGCCATTGCCACAGTCTACCACTGCTTTAAACGAACGCGCCAATTTAACGTCATCGGTGATACGTTTAATATAAGCATCAGCAATATCAATCGTTTCTAGTGTGCCACTGCCCGTGACTAAATCACCTATTTCTAAGCGTTTTTTTAAACATTGAATGCGTTCCCCTGAAAGGGCTTCTCCGCCAATCATAATTTTTAGGCCATTATAATCAGGCGGATTATGGCTGCCTGTCACCATCACACCGCTGCCGGTGTTTAAATGATATGTGGCAAAATATAAGGCGGGTGTGGGCACCAAACCAATATTTATCACATCGCGCCCCGTAGCTTGCAACCCCTTAATCAAAGCCCCTATTAATTGTGGTCCTGATAAACGCCCATCGCGGGCTACCACGATTTTGGATTGTTTTGAAGCGGCAGCTTCACTACCTATGGCTTGACCTATTTGTTCAACAATTGCAGCTGTGAGGGCGTTTTCGCCTGATTGTTCATTGACAATGCCGCGAATGTCATAAGCTCTGAATATAGACATAATTTTCTTCCGCCATGAGCTAAAGCTCAAGTCCCCTAAAGGGGCCTAAAACATACATAGTGTTTAGTCGGCTTTAGCCGACTTACGCTGTTAGCCATGAGCTTTAGCTCATGGCGGGGGTGGGCTTAGGTAATCACTGATGGCTTCTCACGCCCAGTGTATTTTTTAATTCCGGCAATTAAATCTGCCACAGCAATTAAATCCGCCAAGGCTTCTTGAGCGTCTAAACCGTGTTTAGTAGCGTCTACTTCATAAGATTCTAAGTAAACGCGCAAAGTTGCGGCATCGGTGCCGGTGCCGGATAGACGAAATACAATACGCGAGCCATCTTGAAAGACAACGCGCATTCCCTGATTAGTACTAATACTATTATCAACAGGGTCAGTGTAACTAAAATTCTCGCAATATTCAACAACATATGAGCCAAATGATTGGCCCTTTCTTAATGAATTGAATGTTTGAGACAAATTCTCCATTAAATCTTGAGCTACTTTTGCCTCTATGCCCTCATAATCATGTCGGGAATAGAAATGACGTCCATATTGAGCCCAATGCTCTCGCACAATGTTTTCCACTGATTGTTGGCGCTCTGCCAAAATATTTAACCAAAATAATACTGCCCACAATCCGTCTTTTTCACGTATATGGTTAGAGCCAGTGCCAAAACTTTCCTCTCCGCACAATGTAGCTTTGCCAGCATCCAATAAATTACCAAAGAATTTCCAGCCGGTTGGCGTTTCAAAACAGCTAATACCAAGTGCCTTAGCAACATGATCGGCAGCGGCACTCGTGGGCATGGAACGCGCTACTCCTGCCAAGCCATTTTTATAACCGGGAACAAGGTGGGCATTAGCAGCCAATATGGCAAGACTATCAGACGGTGTCACAAAAAAACCTCGACCTAAAATCATATTGCGATCGCCATCACCGTCAGAGGCGGCACCAAATTGTTGCGCCGGATTTCCATATAGAATTTTAATTAAATCATCTGCATACCTTAAATTTGGATCAGGATGACCGCCACCAAAATCTTCTAAAGGTACGCCATTGATCACGGTGCCCGCTGGTGCGCCGAGTTTTTCCTCAAAAATAGCCCGTGCATAGGGACCAGTAACTGCGTGCATCGCGTCAAAACACATGCGAAAACCAGATTGGAATAGTGTTTGAATTTTATCAAAATCAAATAGTTGTTCCATTAATGCTGCATAATCTGCCACTGGATCAACTACTTCAACTTTCATTTCTCCCAGTTGAAATTTGCCCAGTTGAGACAAATCAACATCGGTTGTCTCAATAATGCGATATTCAGTGATTTTTTTAGTACATTCATAAATAGCCTGAGTGGCTTTTTCCGGAGCTGGTCCCCCATTACTAATATTATATTTTACACCAAAATCCCCGTTGGCTCCCCCGGGATTGTGGCTGGCAGACAGAATAATGCCGCCAAAAGCTTTATATTTGCGGATAAGCACCGAAGCCGCAGGCGTGGAAAGTAGAGCATTTTGTCCCACCAACACTCGCCCAAAACCGTTAGCCGCCGCCATTTTCAAAATTGTTTGAGCGGCTGTTTTGTTATAATAGCGTCCATCGCCTCCAAGGACGAGCGTTTTACCCTTAAATCCGTCCAACGAGTTAAAAATAGACTGGATAAAGTTTTCAAGATAATGGGGTTGCTGAAATACGCTGACTTTTTTACGCAAGCCAGAGGTACCAGGCTTTTGTCCTTCAAAAGGGGTGGTTTTCATAGGAGTTACTTCAATATTGGTTAAATGTAAATCAGTCGTCAAAAAATGGCCATAAAAAAATCCTATTCATTCAATAAATAGGATTTTTAAATTCGCAAATTATTTTAACCTAATTACCCTTTTAATGTATAGATTAATTAGGGTTAATTGCACAAGCGTTTGGCTGATATGATAACTCGCAACCATTGATGCTATCATAACAAATAAAATTTATCTTGGACGCATTCAACAACATCATATGAACGAAGTTCACTTTTACAAAACAGAATCGGGAGATTGCCCAATTGAGCAATTTCTAAATTCATTGACTGGTAAACAAGCGCAAAAAGTGCTTTGGGTACTACAACTCCTTGGCGATGCCCCCGCGCCACCAGCCCAGTATTTTAAAATCCTAGCGGATACAGAATATATTTGGGAAGTTAAAGTGCCAATGGGGTATGACTTATTTGAGTTATTGGGTTTTATGGATGGGCAATCCATGGTTTTGAATCATGCTTTCCAAAACCCTGCTGGGAAAAACCAGTTACAAGAAGAAATCAAAATTGCCGAATCACGTAAACAAGAATACCTTAATCGAAAACAATCATTATGAGTGACTTAAGCAATTACATTAATCGTCGCAAACAAAAGGACAAGGATTTTGCCCATGGTTTTGATGAAGGTTATCAGACATTTAAACTTGGTACACTCCTTCGTCAAGCCCGCGAAATCTCAGGATTAACCCAAGAGGATATAGCGATAAAGCTACGTACCAAAAAGTCTGCAATTTCTAGAATGGAAAATCATGCAGAAGATATGAGTCTGTCGACATTAGGAAGAGTTGCTGCCGCACTGGGCAAGAAAATTGAGATTGATTTAAAATAAATTCCTTTACAAATGTTTAAACCATTCCCTTTATATATTGGCTTGCGCTATACTCGCGCCAAACGCCGTAACCATTTCATTTCTTTTATTTCTTTAAGCTCCATGCTAGGCATTGCCTTAGGGGTAACCGCCCTCATCACGGTATTATCGGTGATGAATGGTTTTGAAAAGGAATTACGTTATCGCATGTTGGGCATGTCAGCACATGTCGTGGTTAACGCTGAAAAGCATTGGCTCGATTGGCAACCGATGCTAAACCAATTACAAACCCGTGCCCATGTGACGGGAGTAGCACCGTTTATACAAGGTCAGGCTATGGTTAGCTATCACAAAAATGTCGCTGGCGCATTTTTGCAAGGCATTGATCCAAAATTTGAGCCCCAAATTTCTCAAGTTAAAGAGAAAATGGTGGCTGGTAATATAGATAATCTGAAAGACTGGGGAGTTGTGTTGGGTAGAGAATTGGCACAATCACTAGGTGTTTGGATGGGCGATAAAATTACCTTAGTTGTGCCACAAGCATCTGTCACACCGGTTGGCTTATTGCCTCGTATGAAACGCTTTACTGTCCAAGGTATTTTTAGCGTTGGTATGCACGAATTTGACAGCGGATTGGTACTATTGCATCTCGAAGATGCCGCCAAATTGTTACGAATGCCGGCGGGTAGTATCCACGGACTAAATGTCAAATTGGACGACATGTTTATGGCGATTTCATTTAGTCGTGATTTAAAACAAGAACTACCCTTTGGCTATTACGCTTATGATTGGACTTATCGCCATAAGAATTTTTTTGAAGCGATAAAAATGGAAAAAACTGTAATGTTTGTGATTTTAACCCTGATTGTCGCAGTGGCAGCCTTTAATATTGTATCTACTTTAGTCATGGTTGTTACCGATAAACAGGCAGACATTGCGATTTTGCGGACTTTAGGGGCAACGCCTGGCACCGTTATGGCGATTTTTATTGTGCAAGGAGCCTTAATTGGAATATTTGGCACCTTATTAGGATTAGGAGGAGGCATCAGTTTAGCCCTAAATATTGAAACGGTGGTGCCAGCGATTGAGGGCTTTTTTGGAATTCAATTTTTATCTTCAGACGTGTACTACATCAGCGACTTACCCTCTGATTTACGATGGCTTGACGTTTATAAAATCAGCGGATTATCTTTAATTATCAGTTTATTGGCTACAATATATCCAGCTTGGCGTGCGTCACGTACTCATCCTGCGGAGGCGTTACGTTATGAGTGAAGCGGTACTGAATTGTAAAAACGTACATAAGTCTTTCAAAGAAGGCAACCTTGCCGTTGAAGTTTTATCTGGTGTTGATTTAAATGTGGCTCAGGGAGAACAAGTGGCGATTATCGGCACTTCGGGAGCCGGCAAAAGTACTTTATTGCATTTGCTAGGAGGATTAGATAATCCAAGCCAGGGTGAAATTTGGATAGCGGGGCAAGCTATAAACAATTTAACTCCCGCTCAACGCGGCTTGTGGCGCAATAAAAATTTAGGCTTTGTATATCAATTTCATCATTTATTACCTGAATTTACGGCTTTAGAAAACGTTTGTATGCCCCTATTGATACGGGGCTTGTCTGCCGCTGAGGCGCAAGACAAGGCAACATCCGTTCTAAGTAAAGTCGGTTTAGAACAACGCCTTAAGCATAAACCCGGAGAACTGTCGGGCGGAGAACGACAACGAGCGGCGGTAGCGCGGGCTCTGGTGACGGAGCCTAAATGTGTTTTGGCTGACGAACCGACTGGCAATTTAGATCATCGCACCGCTGGGCAAGTGTATGAACGTATGCTTGATTTAAATCAGGCTGTTGGGACTAGCTTAGTATTGGTAACACACGATGCTGGGCTTGCAGAGCGGATGGATCGGAAATTGCGGTTAGTTGATGGGGTGTTGGTTGCCGCAGAATAAGTGCAATCTAAAAATCCTATTTCTTAAAGAAATAGGATTTTTTTTAAATCGCGTTTAATATTAGATGTTTAAAACAAAATTAGCAACAGAAGCTGCGTTTTCTGAAAATCAAGATCGAGCGGCTATTATTAAGCACTCTGATGGGCTTGTATTGGCTATTGCAGATGGTGCAGGTGGTATTGGGGGTGGCGGAGAAGCCGCAGAACTCGCCATTCAGCTTGTCAAAGCCAGTGCCGTTGCCAACGAATTTATGAATCCCTTTACATATTACAACCTTCTAATAGAAGCCGATGATATACTGTTTGAACATCCCATCGCTGGCGAAACAACAGCTATTGTTGTGGCAGTGAACGATGATTTGGTTTGTGGCGCGAGCGTGGGTGACTCGGGTGCGTTTTTGATACAAAATCAAAGCGAAATCGATCTCACTGCCAAGCAGCGGCGCAAACCGCTTATTGGCTCAGGAATAGCCACTCCCACAGCGTTTGGTCCAGTTCCGTTGAAAGGTACAGTTCTTCTTGCGACGGACGGTTTAATTAAATATGCGGCACAGCCCTTAATTCGTAAAATTGTGCAGAGCAGTAGCGCAAATGAGGCAGCAAAAGCTTTAATTGAATGTGTCCGTTATCCGTCTGGTAACTTGCCTGACGACGTAACTGTTATCATTACTTGTCATTCTTAATAGACATTATAGTCAATAATTTATTAATAATCCCTGTAGTTAAATATCTCAGTACAGGACAATTTATTTAAGCCATTGATTGTTTTTCAGTTATCCAATATTGATAAATATCAATAGTTTAAAACTTAAAGATTTATCCCTATGGTCAAAATGACAAGAAAAAAATGTCCTGTACTGAGGTTAAATCTGAAAACTGAAATATGCTTCGCCCCTACTGGATACCCCGTAACGCCAGCCCCCACGACTTTCCACCCTTAGAAGAGGCTTTAGAACATCCCGATGGATTGCTGGCAGTTGGGGGAGACTTGACACCTAATAGAATTATTATGGCTTACCGATTAGGCATATTTCCTTGGTACAATGATAACGAGCCCATATTATGGTGGTCACCCAACCAACGATTAGTACTATTTCCTGACGATCTAAAAGTCTCACGTAGCCTACGTAAAACCATTCGCCAAGGCAAATTCACCGTTACTATGGACCAAAATTTTCGGGCAGTTATTCAAGCTTGCGCGGCTCCCAGGCGCGATCAAGACAGTACTTGGATTACCAAGGAGATGCAGGATGCCTATTGTCTTTTGCACGACTACGGCTTTGCACATTCCGTTGAATCTTGGCACCAAGGGCGATTAGTTGGTGGCTTATACGGTATAGCCCTGGGCAAAGTATTTTTTGGTGAATCCATGTTTAGCCTTATGAGTGACGCATCTAAAGTAGCCTTTACACACTTGGTACGACAATTAAAATGCTGGAGCTACGAACTAATTGATTGCCAGGTGCATACTAAACATTTAGAAAGCTTAGGCGCAGTAACAATTTCGCGTCAAGAATACCGCGCCTTATTAGACCGTTTTTGCGAAGCGGCAGGACATACAGGCGTGTGGAAATTTATGCCATGACTCAACGTATCTTTTTTAATCTCTGTACAACTCCACCACACAAATGTGGTTATTTATCAAATAAACTGGCTACAACGCTCTTCATTGAGCCAGAAACTCCCAAAACTGCCTCATTATATGATAATCTATCCCAACAAGGTTTTAGACGTAGCGGTGGAGACATATATCGCCCAGACTGTTACGGCTGTAATGCTTGTATACCAGTACGCATACCAGTACAAAAATTTGTACCCCGCCGCAGCCAACGGCGTGTATGGCAGAAAAATTACGATTTAACCGTATCCGCCGTTCCCGCCTCATTTAAATCGGAACACTTCAATCTCTACCGTCGCTATCTCTCTTCCCGTCACCTAGACAATCCAAACCCAAACACTTATACCCAATTCCTAATTTGTTCCTGGGCAAGAACCAAATTTTATGAATTTCGTCTGAACAAAAAATTAGTTGCGGTAGCGGTTATTGACCATCTTAAACATGGACTGTCGGCAATGTACACATTTTTTGACCCTGATTATCCCGCACGTAGTTTAGGTGTCTACGCCATACTATGGCAAATAGAAGAAACAAAACGCCTAAATCTTGATTGGCTTTACTTGGGCTATTGGATTAAAGATTGTAAAAAAATGAATTATAAAACTGAATATCAACCGCTTGAATATTATTATCGAGAAAAATGGCAACCGGAAGCGAAAATCATATGACTGCAAAACTATTAGACGGTAAAGCACTTGCCGCACAAAAGCGCAAAATTTTAAAACAACAAGTAAATCAACGTATAAAACAAGGACAACGCCCGCCCGGTTTAGCAGTCGTACTTATAGGCGAAAATCCCGCTTCACAAGTCTATGTTCGTAACAAGCGCAACGCCTGTGCAGAAGTCGGAATTATATCAAAAGCATTTGATTTACCAACAAATACTTCACAACAACAACTATTAGCATTACTTGACCAACTCAATGAAGATGCAGAAATTGACGGTATTTTAGTACAATTACCCTTGCCCGCGCATATTGAGACTGAATTAGTGATCGAACGCATTGTGCCGCACAAAGATGTAGACGGATTTCATCCCTACAATGTTGGACGTTTGACACTACATGTACCCTTGTTACTTCCTTGTACCTCAAAAGCGGTGACGACTTTACTGGCTCATACTGGTATGAATTTGATTGGCTTAGATGCCGTTGTCATTGGCCAATCAAATATCGCGGGTCGTCCAATCGCATTGGAATTATTAGAAGCTAAATGTACGGTAACGGCTTGTCACAAATATACCAACAATCTCGCCGAAAAAGTCCGCAATGCTGATATTGTCGTGGCTGCTGTGGGCAAGCCCCATTTGATTGCTGGTGATTGGATTAAACCCGGCGCAATTGTTATTGATGTCGGCATTAATCGACTCGATAATGGTCGACTAGTCGGGGATGTCGACTCTGCAACGGCACAACACGCCAGTTGGATTACACCAGTTCCTGGTGGCGTTGGTCCAATGACAGTTGTTAGCTTACTAGAAAATACCTTACAAGCTGCTACCCACCCCACTTACACTCAATGCCATTAAATTAAGCTCAAAGACGTTCTTTTGTAGGGTGGGCAAAGTGTTTTTTTTTGCCCACCGTATCGGGGCTGGTGTATGTACTCACTCACCAACCACGAACCATTAAAAACTTGAACGTCGAGTTTAACCGGATGGGATTAAGTGCCCCGCCCGGCGCAAGCGAAAACTGCCAAAAATCCGCTATAAAGAGACAAAAATACTATTTACACCGCTCCCCAACGAACCCAAGGGGGGGGGTGAGAACCTCTCTGGCGCGCTGACTCTCCGTGACGACGCGCACGTAATCAAGTGCTTGATCTTTCGCCTCTCGAACTATTTTGACCAGGGTGACGGGGGAGGGTGTCTCGGCGCCATTATGATATTCTGCAATATTGCGACGTAATCCCGCCACCGCTCCAGCAGCGCCCACCGCCCCCCGCGGCAACAAACAAAAACAAACACGACAACTACCAAATTTTTTCATTTTCATCACCTCGTTTCCTATTCAAGACAAGTCGCGGATAGTATCCCAAACTCATAGCCCGGGATTAAGCATCGCCTGCTTATGCTGGAAAATTCTCCATTTTTCATTTTATGCTATAAAAATATCCATATCCAGGCTTTTATGCTAAAATAATCGCTCATTAACGACTCAAATGGGCACCTATGACAAAAATTGTACCCGAGATCATTTTTGGCAGCAGCGACAAACAAGATTCAAAACAAATTTCCAAGCAACGAAAAACCGGACTTCTCCGCAAAATCGCCCCAAAAATTTACACATCCAACCTAGCCGGCTCCGCAGAAAAAATTATCTACCGAAACCGATACTCGATCGCTGGTCACTTTTTTCCAGGTGCGATAGTCAGTCATCGCACCGCTTTTGAAGGTGACGTGCCACGAGGGGGGACACTTTTCTTAACCCATCAACACCGCCGTAAATTATCCCTGCCGGGATTGACGATTCAACTGGTTTTAGGCTCAAGCTCGACAAAGGGAACCAGCCCCTTCCTCGAAGGCTTACATATATCAAACTATGAACGCAGCCTGCTTGAAAACCTTCAGCCAAGCCGACAGCGGGGGGGTGTTCGTAAAACGGTGGAACGAGCCGCCGTAGAACAACGCTTGGAAACGCTTTGTAGTTTAAGGGGAGAGTCAGAACTTAATCGGCTAAGAGAGCGTACCAAAACGATTGCAGTTTCGATTGGCTTGAATAAGGAATATAACAAATTAGATGAAATCATTGGCGCCATTCTGGGTACTCAGTCAAGCCAAGTACTAAAAACCCCTTCAGCCCTGGCACGCGCCAAAGGATTACCCTATGACAGCGACCGAGTTGAGCTTTTTATGTCACTCCATGCGGTACTACGTAGAACCGTGTTACCAGTACGCCAATTGATTGAAACGCCGAATATTTTACCCAATATCGCCTTTTTTGACGCTTATTTTTCCAATTATATTGAAGGGACTGAATTTGAACCTGAAGAAGCGGCAAACATCGTATTTTTCAATCGTCCCCTTGAGCGTCGTCACGAAGATTCTCATGACATCATTGCCACTTATCAACTCCTCAGTGATCTTGATTCCTTGCCTGAAAATGTAGAAAACTTCGAGGCACTGCTTAAAAAACGCCATGCCAGATTATCGGCTGCCAGAAAGGATAAACGCCCCGGTGAATTTAAAGAAATTCTCAATCGCGCTGGCAACACCGTGTTTGTCTCCCCAGAACTGGTACCTGGCACCTTGGCAAAGGGATTTGAATTATATCAGCTACTTGAAAGCCCTTTTGCACGGGCTGCTTTTATTATGTTTGTAGTTTCAGAGGTGCATCCTTTTTTGGACGGTAATGGTCGTTTGTCGAGATTAATGATGAATGCTGAGTTAGTTGCTGCAAACCAATGTCGCATTATAATACCGACTGTTTTTCGTGAAGATTGTTTATTAACATTACGCCGGCTCAGCCGTGGTGGGGATGCTGAGCCGTATGTGAAAATGCTTGCTCGGGCTCAAGAATTTGTGTCAAAGATCGATTTTTCTGAGCATGAGAGGGCAGTCAAAATGTTGTATGCTTGCAACGCTTTTGCCAAGCATGATGAAGGGGTTTATTTGAAAATGCCGAAATAGGAAAAAAGGAATTTGAGCCTTTGGAATAAGCAAACCCGGTTATAGAGCCGCTTTCTTCGCCGCCCATTTTTTTATACTTGCCCCATTTTTGAGATTGAATTACTTTGTATTCCGCCCTATTCGCCTAACTTAAATCTCATTGAGCGTTTGTTTGTGGAAATTTTTCCAAAAAGAAAGACAAAAAAAGCGCAACATATGACAGAGTATAGTATATATTTAAAACTGCCAACCATACCCAAGAAAAACACTAAACATTTGAGCCTTATCAACGAGCGGGCTATCGTAAATCTCATCGCCAAAGCGTTCATATTCAATATCCGCAAATAAAGTAGAACGTTTAGTCAATGAATAGCTTGCATTCACAGCGGCAGTGTAATTAACTGTCGCCTTGCCCGCGTAGGCGGCACTATCCTTAACCCCATAATAATAATTTACCAAATTATCATTTTGCCATTTCAATCCAATACTGGGAGTGAGGAGAGTCAATTGACGAGTCAATATATAAGTCTTAGCGAGAAAAGCGGTGATTTCTTTTCCGTTGCTCTTGTTAAGCAAGTCACTCACAGCCGAAAACTTAAATTCAACGGTGCCTTGTCGCCAGCGAGCTGCAATTCCACCATCTAAGGATAAATCGCGATCTTCCACGCCATTTTCATCTGCCTCAAAACCCTCTAAACGAGGAGTCAGGATCAAATCAACACCACTGTGGGTACTTTCGACGGCATGATAGCCTATGTTTAAACCATCAACGAAAAAATTTCCGCGTCTCATAATCAGATGAGGTAATAGCCAAGTGCTATTATCGATCTCCTTATAAGGCTCAGCGCGAAAAAGAACGCCTAGCCCTATGATACCGTGCCAACTATTATCCGTTTCGTAAGGTGAAGCGGCAAGGAATGGAGAACTCAACCCAACCAGAATCGTTAATCCATAAAGTTTTTTCATCATTGCCTCCAAAGTCAAGCTACAAAACGACAGATTAGAGGAGTCCAAACTTTAGTTTGGACGTCTACCAAAATAAGCAACTTGAGTTATTTACTGATGTTACGCACAGCTCTTCTAAAATGTGATAACTGATGTCACCTAGGTAGGAAGTCAATGCCATTAAGTTAAGCCAAAATCCATAGATGTAGGTTGGATTAAGCGGAGCGTATCCACCTGATTAATATATAAATTAATGTGGATACGCTATCGCTTAATCCACCCTACATGGTCTTAACTTAATGGCATTGAGATAGGAAGTAGGGCTTTAAGGAGCCTTTAAGGAGCCGGGGCTGAAGCCCCGGTTCCTTATTGCCGGGGCTGAAGCCCCGGTTCCCTTAGTAAGTGAGACGTCTCACACATTAGAATGTGGGATTTGCGGCGGGGCTGAAGCCCCGTCTCCGAGATTTGCTACTGAGCCGCAAAAGCTGAGTGCGTAACATCAGTTATTTAAACAAATCTCGCATTGCTTTTTTAAACGTTTTTATCGCATCGGGGCCTTCTATATCCATAACCTGTTGGCTGACAAAGTGTTTTTCCCGCATAACCGCAGCAACTCGTTCACCAAAAAAACGTCGAAAATCAAATCCGGCTTCACCATCATCGAAACTTAACCCTGCATAATCCTCCGCTCGTTGGTTAAGCAAGTCAATAAACGCCTTTTGATGCTCACCTTCTCCCAAAACATCACGTTGATTATCAACAAAGGTATCTACAATATGCTTTGCCAATGCGGTGATAAAACGTTGCCGCTCACCAGTTTCCATCTTTACAAAAGCCAATCTGTCCGCCACCTGGAGCAAAAATGCTAAAAATTCCCCAATAATCTCAAGGCGATGAGCATTACTATCGGTTTGATAGCCTTGATTTTCCAATTCTAATACAGCATTAGTGGCTATTTTCCAACTAATAAAACCCAAAGCACCGGCAATATCTTCGATAGATTGCTCTTTAGCGCGTCTGTTCCAACGACTTTTGATTTGCATAGATAAATCCTTTTGGTGCAAGATACGCCTTGCACTCCTGATGGATGAACGGGGAAACCTATGGATGCGAAATATGTTGAAGTGAGAAAGGAGTTGGTCTATAAGCCGGGTTCTGTCCATTGACCATCTCCCCCCAAGGGAGAAATAGCCAATGAGGCAAGCCATTCATCTGGGATGCTTGTCACCAAGCACCTCTAGCGACCTACCCGGGAATGATGCGGACCACATCGCGTTCCACTATTTGGTCTTGCTTCAGGTGGGGTTTACCCTGCCATTGATGTTACCATCAATGCGGTGCGCTCTTACCGACACCTTTTCACCCTTACCTTTAGGCGGTATATTTTCTGTGGCACTTTCCGTAGGCTCACGCCCCCCAGGCGTTACCTGGCACCTTGTCCTATGAAGCCCGGACTTTCCTCTATAAAAACTATATAGCGACTGCCCAACCAACTCCTTGAGGATTATTATAAAATAATAATACGGTACTGGGTAGTCCTACATACGACAAACGGCTTTAATGACTGTACTATGCCTTGGATAATTGATTTGGTAAAATAACTATTTACTTATGTGTTTGATTTGCTAGGAGCCAACATGAAAGAAAATCGTAGAAATGCCCGCAGATGGCACTTGCTGCTATTTTTGCCCGTATTAGATGCAGAAAGCAACGAAATTTTCGGTTATATCGTCGACATGAGCGAGGAAGGCATTCTGGTTTTCAGTCCCACTCCCATCAAAATGGGTCAAACTTTTTCTTTGGCAATCCGCCTGCAAGATTTAAAGGAGGCTTCTCTTGATAACAAGATAACTGATGAGCGCATATTGTTTCAAGCCACCAGTCGTTGGGTTGATAATGATGTAAAACCTTATTTTAACCGAACCGGATTAACATTTGTGGAGCTTTCACCAGAGCTGCGTGAGGTTATTGCTAATATAACACATAATGTTGCCGACAATCTGGCTTGGAACAAGGTGCCATCCTTATAGTTATCAGTTATCAAAAGCAAGAGAATCAAAAAATCCTATTTCTTCAAGAAATAGGATTTTTAAATAGCTTGACTTGTCTTCATTATGTATCCTATATTTCATGTGGACTATATAGACGGATTTAAAAAATCCTATTTTTTAAAGAAATAGGATTTTTATATACTCATAAATTATTTATTTAGGAGTTTTTACAAATAATGCAAATTACAGGCATGTTGTGGGGTTCTAAACTCCTCAACTACGTCAGTTTTCCGACTTCAGAAGTGTTAGGTCCTGAGGCCAAAACTGACCAAATAAAAGACATGATAGACCGCTGTGGCAGTATTTTTGTCAAACCCATTTTCAAAGGCGGTATCGGTAAAAAAGGTAAGGCGGGGCTTATTGGCAAAGCCAGCGATTTAGCGACAGCCATGAAAGAAAAAGAACGCCTTTATTTTGTCGAACACTGGCATGGTAATAGCCTTGCCAAAGCCGAAGGCGTGACATTTGAAAGTGCCATTCCAGCTAAATATGAGATTTACGTTTCTATCAGTGACAGCACACGTTTTAGAGCACCCACACTGACTATTACCCATCATGGTGGCATGGATATTGAAGAATTACTCAAAGAGAAAATTGCCACTATTCCCTTCGATGCCCTAACCGGCTTTAAAGGTTTTGTCGTGACTAACGCGCTTAATAAAATTAATGCGCCAAACGAGATTATCAGTCCCTTAGTGCAAAACCTACCAAAATTATGGGATTTATTCCACCATTATGGTATGGCTACTTTAGAATTAAATCCCATTCGCATGATGCCTGACCAGCGTGGTCGTTTAGTACCCGTCGCTTGTGACTTTAAATGTAGTTTTGACACCGATGATCCTGACTGGAAACGTTTAGATTTACCAGAGGACTTAGATACTTCCAGTTATTCTGAATTTGAATTGGAAGTCAATCAATTGCGTACCTATCAAGGACAATCTGACGTGTTTGTCACCAATGAAATGGGGACCATTACTGGGATGACCTTTGGCGGCGGTGCTAATGCTTTGGTGACTGAATTGTTAGGCGAAAAAGGGAGTATCTCTTCTGATTTCGGGGGTAATCCGCCCTATCAAAAAATGTTTGACATCAGCCGCATCGTTTACAAACATTGGCTACCCCAAACTAATGTTTTATTTATTATCGGTGGTAAAGCGAATAATACCGATATTTATGAAACCTTCCGTGGCATGGCGAATGCGTTGCGTGACTACTTCAATACCCATGGTCCGTTACCAATATATGTCGTCGTCGGGCGCGGCGGACCTAACTTGGTACGTGGCATGGTTTATTTGAAAGATACCCTAGATGCCTTAGGTATTCCCTATCGTATGTTTGGATACGATTCTGCTATGAGTGGTGTCGTCAATTACGCGATAGACATTGATAACTGGATGTCTCAAGGCGGCAAAGAACTCATCGCTAAACAAATGGGGATTTAATTCATACTATGACTGAAAAAAAATCATACAATGTTGATGCCTTTCCACACTTCTATGTCGGCATCAATTCCTTAGCAGAAATTGCTACTTGTAAAGACCGAGTTTGCGTGTTAAATATTCTTGGTAACGAAAGCCGTACAGTCACGCCCGTTAGCCATGTTTATTCTAATGGCAACATAGTTTGCGGTACCATGCCCGGACGTGCCGGCTCAGTTTTAAAAACTAAAATCGGCGACATCCCCGTTTACAACAGCGTTGCCGAAGCTTTAGAAGCCGGTCATCAATTCAACGTTGCCGTCGTTTATGTGCCACCCAGTGGCGTGAAAGATGCCGTTATCGAATCGGTACGTGTTAACCCGGCTATCAACAAAATCGTCATTCTGACCGAAAAAGTAGCCCTGAGTGATGCCCGTATCATCAGACAATATTGCCAACGCCATCACGTTGATGTTTTTGGTGCTAACTGTTTAGGCATAGGTGATGCTCACCAACATGTGCGTATCGGCGGCGCCTTAGGGGGTAGTTCACCTGAAGAATCCTTAGTACCTGGCTCTATTGCGATTTATTCTAACTCTGGCAACTTTACCACAACGATGGCGACTTATCTCCTCACTGGAGGTTGGGGCACCACCGTTTCTATCTCCTCTGGAAAAGATGTCTATATCCACTTTGCAGCCGCCGAATTTACCCATGCTTTTCACAACGATGAGCGTAGCAAAGCGGCAGTGATGTACATCGAGCCGGGCGGTTACTATGAATATGACTTAGAATTCAAAAAACCCGTTATTGCCTGTGTGGTAGGTCGTTGGAAAGCCAAACTCACCAGAGCTTGTGGACATGCTGGTGCTATCGCGGGTGCTGGCGACAATGCCGCTGAAAAAGAAAAATGGTTTATGACCAAATTTGGTGTCAATGATGTTTATACACCTGACAACCCGGTTTACTCTGCCAAAGGGGCGATAGTCACTAATATCGCTTATATTCCCCAAGCCATGACGGCTGTCATGAAAGCAAATGATATTGCCCCTGATTTTGAACCGATTGGCGATCTCTCTCTAAAACCATGGCTCAGCAACAATCAAGATATAGAATTGCCAAGCAACTTAAACCTTGAAGTCGTTGAAGCGATTTCTCCCTATAAAGAACAATTGGCACTGTTGACTAGCCAATTAGGCATCACTTTGCCACGTCAGGTGATGAAAGAGGCATCCGGTGCCTCGATGATGGATCCCAAGACTCAGGTGAGCAAATTGTATGGCATCAGTGTATTAGATGCCGCGTTGCACCCTTATGAGGACAACTTGGTCATGTCCTTAGTGCAAAAATATCCTGATGAAAACGGACGTGCCCTCGCCAATGTTGCCTTAAATGCCTTGGTTAATCAACATAATACGCCGGCTTTAATGGCGGCTGAAGCGAGTCGTGAAGCTGGTAATAGTCCCAACACGGTGATCTCATCAGCCATTGCTATTTTAGGTCCAAAGACGGCCAATCCGGCCCGTAAAGCAGTAGAAATACTCCTCAATCTTTTTAAAGACTCAGGACTTGTTAATCCCACCGAGACTTCCTTTGACATTGACAAGCAACTGAATGCAGCCTTGGCTGACCAAGACACTAAAGACGCTTTAGTCTCAAAAGAAGATGATCCTTGTGGTCAAATGATACTCGAAGCGGCTAAAAAATGTGGTGCCAAATCAGTCTTCATCAACTTTATTGACGAACTAGCTAAACGCAGTGATACTAAACTCAAAGGACAAATCGTCCTCGCTGCGATTACCTGTCATCTCGGTTGGAGAGAACTGATTCACAAGCGTTTATCTATGAGGACGATGATAAACATGCCTTGGCACTTCCGTATTTTCAGCGCCATAATTGGTGTTTCAGTCGCTGCCAACCGCCAAGATAAAGAAAGCTTTTGCGGTGTCGATAATCTGAAATTGATGAGTAGTTGGAGTTTTACTGAAACGGCTTATTTAGCCCTATTAGGCAAACGCCCTGATAAAGAAGCCTTATTTGCCTTCTCCGTCTTATTAGGATTGATTGTCACCAATGGTCCTGGTACCATTTCTGCACAAGGCGCAAAAGGTGCGGTCAGTGCCGATGGTCCTGAAGTCCCAGAGCGCGTACAAATCAATAAAGCTTATGTCGGCTTTTTAACACATAGCGGTTATGCACATGGTGGTAATGGTTTTGAAGCTATACAATTTCTCCTTGAGCGCTTTAAGGGCAGCGCTTTAAGCGAGCCAGGTAGTGACAAACACGGCTTCGATGTCAGCGCAATGGCAATGGACTATGCTAAAGAATATAAGGCCTATAAAGCCAAAGCGAAATCCGAAGGTAATCTCTCTTATTTTAAGATTCCTTGTATCAATCACCCAGTCTTTAAGGACAAAGAAGTCAATTATGATCCACGAGAAGTCTTTGTAAAGGACTTATTCAAGCAACGCAGTTCGTTCAACATATTCCATGAGTACTATCACGAACTCGTTCAAGCCCTATTTAAAACGGGCGTTAGCAACAAAGTCTATTGCGTCAATATTGACGCTGTTATCGCGGTAATTTTGCTGAAAATGCTGTGGAAACCCTTTATCGAGGGTGAAATCAGTGAACAGACATTAGAACAAGCCGCATTCACGACTTTCCTATATGGACGCACAACGGGAGGAGCGGCAGAAATCGAAGATCATTTGAATCGTGGTCGCAATATGGATACTCGGACACCGGCAAGTAAGTGTAGTTTTGTGAATTAGGGGCTTAAAAACAACATGCCTGCGGGAGTAGCAACCCCCCGTTGACCCGCTGGTACTCGATGTTCAAGTTTTTTGCTCTTGACATCAAAGGCACTTGGAGTCCAAAGCTTTAGCTTTGGACTGGACACAGCTCGTCCAAAGCTAAAGCTTTGGACTCCAAGCATTCATCTTGGGATTCAAGGGGAGAGAATGGGCTTGGCAAAATAAACGCTGGGAAAATGTCGAGCATTTTAATCATGTTCAAAAGCTGTGGAGTATTTGGGCACTTGTTCTGTTCATCCTTGGTATCTCGCTCGGAATCATTGCCGCAATGTTAGAACTGTAGGCACTTAACTTTGGAAAAGGAACCAAGGAAAAAAACTTGGTTTTTCATAACATGCTTTTTAACTCAAAATTCCTGATACATTTTTTTAGAGCTTGGGATAAACTTTTTTATCGTTCCTTTGCTCCGCAAAGGAATGCCTGCATCGACGCTCTGCGTCGATTGGTCTGGGGATTACATTGTCAATGTACATGATTTCCAAAACGCACAATTGCTTTTTCCTTACACATAGTTATTTGAGGAGAATTAACTGATGACAACCTTAACAATTAACCTCCCCAATGAAAAGTATGTGCGTTTAGAACACCTAGCCAAACATCGAAATATCACTCTAAATACCTTGATGGAAGAAATTTCTACAAGGGTACTGGTTGAATTTGACGCACACACGCGCTTTTTATCTCATGCGGCGCAAGGTAAAGTTAAAGAGGGACTGTCAGTCTTAGATAAACTTGATGCTCATTTTTCTCAATAGTCGCCAACGTCATGACATCCAGATAAGTTTTAACCCAAACCTCAGAGGTTTGTTTTAAAAACCTCTGAGGTTTAGATGCTGGATAAAACTTTTCTGGACAAGTTTACCAAGGGCTAATGATGGACATTGAAAAAATCACTAAGGCAATCGAAATGGATGCTGGTGAACGCTTACCTGATATTCGAGAATCCTTGCAAGTAAGCCATCACGCCATGAGCTAAACCTCATGGCTAAAAGCTCAAGTGCCCTAAAGGGCACTAACAAAGGGGTTTTAGTCTGCTTTAGCAGACTTATCCCCAGGCTTGGGATGTTTCGGGAATGGAGCTACGCGGATTTCCCGAAACAACTAAAATATTTCTCTCCATGACAGAATTTTTTTTGATAAACCACTCAAATAGGAGATATTATTAAAACTAATGTCAAAAATAAATTGGACCAAAACTGATGAAGCCCCGGCAATGGCAACCTATTCACTCCTCCCCATTGTCCAAGCCTTTACAAAAACTGCTGGCATTGAAGTCAAAACCAGAGACATTTCCTTAGCAGGAAGAGTCATTGCCCTATTCCCCGAAAGACTTGAAGCCGAACAAAGAATTGACAACGAACTCCAAAAGCTCGGAGAATTAGCCAAAACGCCAGCCGCTAATATTATTAAACTCCCCAATATATCAGCTTCTGTACCGCAGCTCAAAGCCGTTATTGCCGAATTGCAGGACAAAGGATACAACATCCCCGATTTTCCAGAAAATCCACAAACCGAAGAAGAGAAAGCAAACAAGGAAAAATACGCTACTGTTTTAGGTTCCGCGGTCAATCCTGTACTCAGAGAAGGAAATTCTGATAGACGCGCACCAACTGCCGTGAAAAATTATGCAAAAAAGCATCCTCATTCCATGGGAGAATGGCTCTCGACTTCCAAATCCCATGTAGCGACGATGTCCGCAGGTGATTTCCGTAGCAATGAAAAATCTACGACTATGGGAGAAGACACCAAGGCAAAGATTACTTTCCGAGGGAAAGATGGCAGTGAAACTGTTTTAAAAGAGGCGGTTCCCTTGGAAACAGGGGAAGTGGTTGATGCCACTTTTATGAGCAAAAAAGCACTGGTGCAATTTTTGGCCGAACAAATTGAAGATGCCAAAGAGAAAGGAATTCTTTTTTCTCTGCACATGAAAGCCACCATGATGAAGGTCTCTGACCCCATTATTTTTGGACATGCGGTGAAAGTTTTCTTTGCCGATGTCATCAACAAACATGCGGAGACATTGCAACAACTCAACGTCAATAATGGCTTAGGAGACTTGTATAACAAGATAGAATCTCTGCCGGCAGCTCAAAAAGCCGAAATCGAAGCGGATATTCAAAAGCTCTATGCCTCAAAAGCCGACGTGGCGATGGTTGACTCCCAAAAAGGGATTACCAATTTGCACGTACCCAGTGATGTCATTATTGATGCCTCGATGCCAGCGGCTATCAGAGCCGGTGGCAAAATGTGGAACAAACATGGTCAACTTCAAGATACCAAGTTTACTATTCCAGACAGTAGTTACGCGCCTCTTTATGATGAAACCATCAAAAACTGCATTGCCAATGGTGCGCTTGATCCCACCAAAATGGGGACTGTTCCCAATGTGGGACTCATGGCAAAAAAGGCCGAAGAATATGGCTCACACCCCACCACTTTTGAAGTGCCTGCTGATGGTACTATCGTAGTAACCGATGCTCAGGGGAAGACCATTCACGAACACGCCGTGGAAGAGGGAGATATTTGGCGGTTGGGGCGAGTCAAGGATGAATCAATTCGAGATTGGGTCAAACTAGCGATCAATAGGGCACGCGCTACGGGCTGGAAAGCGATTTTTTGGTTAGATGAAGATCGGCCGCATTACATCGAACTGAGAAAGAAAGTGGATACCTATTTAAAAGACCATGACACGTCCGGTTTGGATATTGAAATTATGTCTGTCAGAGATGCCGCCCGAGTTTCTATTGAGAGAATAAGAGCGGGAGAAAATACGATCTCTGTGACTGGAAACGTGTTACGCGACTACAACACTGACTTATATCCCATTTTGGAAGTGGGTACCTCTGCTAAAATGCTGTCGATTGTGCCCTTGATGGCAGGAGGCGGATTATTTGAAACAGGCGCTGGTGGATCAGCACCAAAACATGTGCAGCAACTGTTGCAAGAGAATTACTTGAGGTGGGATTCGCTGGGCGAATTCTTAGCCTTGGTGCCATCTTTGGAGCTGGTTGCAACGCTTGATAATAATGCTAGAGCCAAAGTTTTGGCAAAGGCGCTTGATAAAGCAACCGAGAAACTTCTGGAAAACAACAAATCTCCTCAAAGAAAATTGGGGACTATTGACAACCGAGGGAGTCATTTCTATTTAGCCCTGTATTGGGCGGAAGCGCTTGCCAACCAAACCGAAGATACGGAACTTGCTTCTCAGTTTGCAGAAGTCTCTAAAAAGCTTTCAGAGAACGAAGAAACAATCAGTCAAGAACTACTCTCGGTGCAAAGGAAATCCGTTGAGATTGGGGGGTATTATAAACCCGATTTTGAAAAGGCTTCGGCTGTTATGAGAGCCAGTGCGACTTTTAATGGTATTATAGATAATATGTAAGTCTTTAATACCTAAGAAATTCATTGACCGCGTTCGTAGTAGGC
>Ga0209780_1000374_pt1 | contig 23000 bp, 11 predicted proteins | sample WorMetexBAHAMAS2_FD_187384 | JGI IMG/M metagenome (GOLD analysis project Ga0209780, IMG submission 187384) | Marine gutless worms symbiont microbial communities from Max Planck institute for Marine Microbiology, Germany - Inanidrilus exumae... | ecosystem: Host-associated > Annelida > Digestive...
GGGGTTTCGGAGCCCCGGGGGGGTCAAAATTTGGCCTTTCCCATTACTTTGGCTAGTCGCTTTTACAACAGCTTGTACTACCGTACAAGCCGTGATTAGCTATCAGAAACCACTGCTAACATAACTGCAAAATTCCATTTTACAGTTTGAGTATCATGTTGTTTGTGTTATCGATTAGTCTATTTTTAGTGATAGGGCGGAGGTAATGCACAATGCACAATGGTAATGCACATGTTTGTATGTTACTTCGCTCGCGGGAGCGGTTGCAAAGTATTGTTTTGAGTACGTCTGTGCGTGTCTGTCTGTCCGCGAGGACATCTCCGGAACCACACCTGCGATCTTTACCAAAGTTTTTGTGCATGTTGCCTATGGCCGTGGCTCGGTGCTCCTCCGGCAGGGTGACAAAATTCTAAGGGGATGGGGCAACTTTGAGAGTTTTCTTTTCCATTGACAATTCGTTGTACAGCACAGCATTTGGGATCCATACAAAACCGGCTAAACCGATCGAGATGCCGTTTGGAATAATGAGTTGGCTTGGCCAGAGAAACAGTTTGTTACGTGGGGTGACGATCCCCGAAGGAAAAGGGGCAATTTTGGCGGAAAACGTGCCCGACAAGCCTAACACCCTTATGAATTGCTAATTGGACTGGTCCATGCACACCGTGCACACGATAGACTCAGACGCTTGATTGCAAGCGTTGGACGAATCAATTATCAGCCCCGAAGTGGGGTATTGCATATCTCGGGCGCCGAAGTCTGATAATCTACGATTGCCTTGTTGTTTGTGTATTTACTCAAAAATAACAACAGTGAAGACAATCACAAAGACGTTTTTCTCGTCTTTGGTCGGAGTCCAACATTAGGCATGTAAGTTGAACATAATACAGGTAACGTTTTTTTCAACATTTACAACGTTTTTATGTATGTCAAGTTATATGTTTTAACGTTATTACTGGCCCGCCTACACATAGTGTAAGGGGTCAGAATAGTAACGGTCGCTGGCGTCTGTCGTCGTCTGTAACACTCCACGGCGTGCCTGCAGGCGGCTTCACCCGCGCAGGCCAGGCGATGACGTCATGCCGCCTTCAGTCTAATTATAGCTCCACGGCTGCACGGCGGGCCACTAGTGTTACATCTCGTTAGGGCGATACCTTGTTTATATAACGTTTCTACATCTCATTCTCATGACGATAGTATATGGCGCGCTAGCACGCAATGCGTTGTGCGTAAATAATAACTAAACTGCTGGTTGCGAAGGCATTGGCGGAACGAACAACAGAAGCCTTAGAACCGTGCTGGCCAAGAATCATTCAACGACACGTCTGCGATTATTGCCAACGACGCCGCCGGAAGTGCAAAGTAATTCGATTTTTTCACCACGAACCGAAGAAAGAAAAGACTCGGTGGCATACGTCGAAGGCGGTGGCGAAAGAGGTGAGAACAAAAGGCGACGACGACATTGTTTGCAATATGCATATCATTTTAACTGGAAATCGAACATAATCTCCGCAGAGATTCAAACCGCGAATGTGTCTTCGCTGCGATAATAACACCATAAGTTTTTGGCGACATTGTTGCTGGTGTGGACGGGGCTTTACTGAGGCAACCATAGTATGGATGCAAGGTCTAAACTGGATAGCGTCACGTATTCTAACACAGAAAACTTGTACTGTCATATTAGTCTGTAGGACCGATATATTGCTGCATTACCAACTTTGCAGTCGTAAATCATGACGTTTGCCCAACACTAGAAGTCGCAGGGACGTTGCCAAATGTAAAAACTGGAGATGGACAACAAGTGGAGTCAAGGAGGTGGATAGGGTGAAAAGGAGTCTTCCATGAGTCCTGACCTACAAGGGGTGGTACGGGAGAGAATAGAAACAGTGCGTACCGGGAAACGTCTGTAGCAGTGACCAGCTCTCATGCAATGCACTGTTCTAAATTCTACTCAAACTCGCGCTTTACTTGACACATATGCTTATAGAACATGTGTTTCTTATAAATTCGCCCAGATGTTATGGTGATTGCCGGCTAGACAACTTTTGGGGGAAGCGGCCGTTGGGGATATTGGACCTTGGGGATAGTGGACTGCAATCATGCCAACAAGTCTACACCGCTTCAGAATCAATTTATGGAAGTGGTAAGCTTGTCCTCCTTGTCGTTATACTCAAACTCCCGAGTCTGCATATATCTCAAAACACCCTCTAACAAAACAAGAGTGTACACCCTAGTCCATGCCGTCGTGACGCCCCTAACCAGAAATGACTGTCGGCAGTACTCTGCCGTGTCAAAAGATCACAACGCAGCGGTATTCGCGGCGCTCAGTCCACGCACCTGCAGTCGGTGCGATATTGCCTTCGTTCAGGTGAGCCATTACCTGCATTGTTGATTTGTTTCGTCCGTAATTCTGTGTTATCGCTTGTCTTCTCGTTATCATATAAGTAAAACGAAGCGACGACGGAGCAGCATCAGTTGAAGTGCATATTTGTAATACTGCTCAAGATCTACCGACATAGTTGTATGGCGTTTGTCGATTGTGCCTTAGGGCATTTTGGGAATATAAGTAATTTATACCAGTAAGATGAATAAACTTAGACCCTTTTTGAAAAAGCGTTTCAACTCGTGCCATTTTTAAATAAAATTTAATACAAAAAATCAACACTGTTCTAACTGCATGCACTCTATATCAAGTTTTGCATCTTTCTCACAGAAACAGAAATATATTTTTAATTACCTTACATATATATAGTCAATAAAAAAGTTCGTGCATAAATTACCGTTAAATGATGGCGAGAGGTGTGCTTTAAACTACACAACGACGTTATTTCGAGTACAAAGTACAGAGACAAACTAGAAGGGCTCAGTAGGGCGCATACCTCCCCCACCGACCTTGACCTTAAAATATGTTTGTGAACAACTTTCTGGCCAATTCAAGTCAGATTGTCACAAAACGTGGTCAGTCATACCCTTAGTCACAGGAGACGAGGTGATTAAATTTTGGGAGGTAAAGGTCAAAGGTCAAGGTCGGTGGGGGGTGCGCTCTACTGAGCCCTTCTAGTTTGTCTCTGTACTTGGTACTTGCAATGACGTCGTTGTGTAGCTTAAAGCACACCTCTCGCCATCATTCAACCGTGATTTATGCACGAACTTTTATCGCACTGGCGCTTTGCCTAATGTACTCATACAGCTGACAGATAAGAATGCACTTATAAACTGTAGTCATTAAACCAAGTGACACACCATGGCGTAATGAAAATTTACATATGAATGACTCATTGTCCACACAATAACAACAAACACTGCACAAATAATTGCAAAATAGGAAACAAAGACATTGAGGTACCGGTATGTGTTAATGAAGTAGTGATGCGTTTGGTGGTTGCTTTCACGAATCCAAGTCGGTATCCGTGTCTGCAGTGCAGAAATCGCCGCTGTAGTGTGTGACGATAGGCCTATCAAATGCACTACTTCAGTCTACTTGTGTTAAGTTGTGTATGGTGACACAATGTTCATCATCATCATCATCATCATCATCATCACAAACTTACTATGGCGCCGCTCAACCGGTGATCAGCAGAGCCTTTTTTTACATACATAGAAACATACCGTAATAAATAAAATCAATAAAAAAGAAAAAATCGATAAAAGAAAATGAGAAAATGCGTTGTTGTGTTATTGTGGTCACTTTCCAACAGACCTACGCCTATACCAAGATGACCAAGTTACGGACACGTGGAAATATGGACATAGGTTTATGCTAGTTATATGTTTTGTAAACATTGCGATTAATGCTGCTGCTGTAGGCTTACAATCGACCGAACAGTGAGCCAATGGACAGCTGGAAGTCACCACAATGCACTACGATCAATGCGAGGATCGACGACTATTCAGCGACTAGCGTTAGCTTGGCCGTTATGTGTCATTATATTTGCCCATTTTGTGCATGCAGTTTACAATAATGCTACTTATTTGTCTTCATATCTGTCTTGTCAAATGTGTACTTGTAGTAGTAGTAGTAGAGTTTATTCAACTTTGTGGTCATAAGACCAAATAGCACTGGCTATAATGTACGCACAACAAGCAGACGCTGATCATTTCTACGTTTCAACAGCGTAATTTGACTCAGGCGCATTCGCATTGTGCTCACAAGCTTTAGTGTTATGAACTTGAAATGCGTGGCAAAGCCCAGTGTGTGGCTCGCCCGACGCAAACGCTTCTGCAACACTCGGGCTACTTGACCAGAGTTCACTAAATTTTTTGTCACACGTAGAGGAGTCATCGGCGATGTTAACGCGCTCATTCACGTTGCGATCCTCCCATCCGTCGTGGAATACCAGCGCACAGCATGAAGGTGGGGTATATTAATTTTCGCCGATTGGCGCCAAAAATCGGTTACCATACCAACGTCCCTTGAGCGATCGCGAAAAGAAAATCGGTTTGATCATGCCCACCCATATTTGTATCCTGAAAATTTTATGAAGATTGGTTCAGTACATTCTGAGATAATCGGTTTCGAAGGGGACCGTTAAAAAGAAAGTAACATCACCACGTACCAGAGGCAGGCCATTGGCTAAATTATAAAAAAATAGTCGCGTACGTGAGCCTGTGAGGGAATAAATGTTATATCGACTTTTCTGTAGACTGGTAACAGAGTGAAACGTAACAAACATGAATTCACAAACCGCTTCATGGTATATTCCGCCTCGAAAAAATAAGTGAAGGTGGTAGGATAGTTTCGAAGTCAGACGTCATTTCAGAGTTTTAATAAAATTACAGATGACTCTTTAGGGCGTCCCATACATAGGACGCTGCACTAATGGGTGTATCTCGGTATTAAGTAACTCGATCTCAGCGACGACGACACTGCATGTTGCTACCTAATTTAAGCTCATTGCAGTCTGCCTGGCGTGCCTCGACGTACAAACGAACACGCTGTAACACAACGCTTAATAAACTTTTGCAAAAAACGCGGCTCTCTAGCAGCTGGCAGTTTGCTCCACTACAGCGCTTTAATGTGTAATTTCATGATATTTTACTGAAATATACATCATGTAATTCGATAGGCATACAGAAAGTCGCAGTCTGTACTCAAAATGTCCACTTATAGAGCTCTGAGATAAGCCGTGGAAACGTACACCGATCTGCCCGACTGCGATATCAGTGATTCTCTGATCGAGTTCTTAGGTTCCTACTATAATTAGGAAATCTTATCTGCAGCTATTATTGCGGTTACTGTTACTTACTGCAGGTGCAGGTGCCCACAAGACAAAACAGCGGCGCGTTGAAGACGAACGTGCGATTTGCGGAGAATATCACAGTCGGCGGCAATGAGAGAGGTTTTGTGCAGCGTTCGTGTGCCAGCCTGTGTCAGTATGAAAGCAAACAGCGATGCAAGGTTTCAATTGGTCATCATTCACGATAATACAGAATGATTTATTTATTTAATGAGAAGAGACAAAGAACTCGAATGTCACTGACATGTCTTAACGTTTACACGCGTTTAATGACGCAAACAAATACAACTAAAAGGCTATATTGTGTGGAATGACACAATACAGTATTCGCTTGAAGCGGTCCGCTATCCGTGCACAAGCTGTTTACTTCCTGCATCGACGATGCCTAGTGTCACATGCCTCAGAGTCTGCGACTGAGTGATGTCAGCGTTATCTGTCACGTTAGTTATTTTCACTTTCCAATTCAGTACGATACGATACGATACGATACGGTAGATTTACGTGCGCTCAAAAGCTGACGAGATGGCCAGCTTAATCTAGCGCACGGCCCGAAAACGAAAAATAATGAGTCTGCTTTTCTTCCAGATATCGGTCGCCAGGCAGCACCAGCACTGCAGCGTACTATTGGTTTTGATACGCAATATCGGACATCGGACGTTGCCGAAAATTTGGGTAGGTACGTTTCCTGTACGGAGAGTTCTGCCCAGGAGAAAAACTTTGAATTGATTTAACGGTAAAAATTGAAACTAGACATTCCGTAGAGGGCCAGTTTAGTAGTGAATTTCCGGCGATCTGTAATCATTGCGGAGTTATGGCGGCCTAGCTGAAGTCGCAAGACCTGAAGATTTTGTTTGCATATCTTGCGTTTTTTGAAAAACGGCACCTTGCGGTAAAATTCTTAAAATTATGTTCCGAAAGTTTTTACCGCCTTACCGATCGACGTAGTTGTGTTTAAATGTCGTAAAATTTGTCCGACGGGAAATCGCTGAAATCGTCCAAATCGGTTCACTTTCGGCGGAGTTATAGCTGAACGCGTGAACATCGTTTTTTGCCCCGTAGAGTATTTTCATACTTCGCCTAAATAATAATAGCATGACGACTTGCTGTACCGTAAGTGCCGAGTTGAAATCCTGCCGGTGCCAGATTCTTTCCCCATATTTACACTCATTCACGTCTGTGTTATAGATTATGAACCGAACTGTACAATAACAGTGCTGCATGTAATGAATAATCTAACAGAGGCATAACGCCTTTTCTCTGCGACAGATGAGCTCTTGTATTACCGCGCGACGCTATGCCAGCGCGGTTTATGCTGTCGTCATGTGTCCGTCCGTACGGTCTGTCTGTCACACACCAGTATTGTACCAAAACAGCTAACATAGAATCACGCAAACAACGCCATACGATAGCCCATTGGCTCTAGTTTTCTGATGCCAAAGATCTCGGCGAAATTACAATGGGATGATCCCAAACGGGGGCACGAATATGGCGCTATTTCGAGTGATCTTTTGAGTGACCCCTAACTACCCCAAACCACCCCAATTTCGATATTTTGTCGCCTTTCGTAACATCGTAGTGGGTGGAGTTAGAGACTTCAACTTTGGTATATAGGTTGATAGTGTCGATTGCTAGCCCGCGGATGGCAAACCATGCCTGAAAGGGGCGTGGTCAGGTCACGTGAACCATTTAAGTTTTGGTGGGTACAGCCATATCTCTGGAACAGCTGATAGAGTGGTCAATTTTGAATACAGGTAGACCATATCAAGTCCCAGTATGTGCATGACAAATCACCCTTAAATGGGCGTGGTCAGGGTCATGCGACTCATTTCGGGCCCAAGCCCCCAATGATATCTCTGGAACTGCTGAAGCGAGAGTTAAGGGCGTGGTAAGGGTCACATGACCTGTTTTCAATTTTGACGTCCGCGATCATATCTCCGGAACGACTGAAGCCAGAGTCGCCGCCAAATTTTATACGCTGGTAGAATAAATCATGTGCGAGCCTTTGGAAGACAGACTACCCCCTAGTGGGCTTGGTCAGGATCACGTGACCCGTTTATTATATTTTGCCCCAATCATATTTTGGTATCGGTTAAGATAGGCGCTTCAAATTTCGTGTACTAACATATAGAGGAGTACTTGTGCAAGCATGATACACTACCTCCGAAAGCGATAGGTTCAGGGTCATGTGACCTTTTTAAATTTGTAGAAATAAGTGATAATATCTCGTTGCGGTGCGAGATAAAGGCATAGTTGCAATGAAACACTAATAAGAAATGGTATGTGGCCTATCGAATGGCACCATTGCCAATGTCCTTAAATGACCTTGAACGCCACTTTGGCTCCGTTTGAAACCTTTCTAGCTCCCATACCTCGTGAAACCTAGCACGAATTTGCAAACACGGCGCGTCGCGCGGTCCCTCGCGCTGAGCCTCTTGTATATATAAAATTCACAAAGCAAGCAAATATTGTGGATATCTGTAATGTGGAAAATCATCAGTATAAAAGCAGAAAATCCATGGAGTTCATATGTTTTCGCCCCGTAGAATTTTATGGGGTATAAAAGCGGAAACGCTATTATGCAGGATTGCCCGGACTCGGAGTAGGCGATCTCGACTACATGACGTATGCGTGAGGTAAGTGACGTGTTTTAACTGTGAAGGCAGCAGTGGAGATGAGCGCGACGCGACTGCGCGAATCTACCTTTGCCGATACGTTGCACTGCTACGTCGACGACCCGACACATCGCCGGTACCGGTTGGCGGTCGAGTGCCGGCTTAAGATGACTGCCACGTCCTACTCAGAGACACAGTACGTGCTGCCGAAGCAGATGGCGACGTCATACGTGTCGTATGTGGACGCGAGCGGAGCGGCCGATCCACGCCGTCGCAAGTGGTATCGGTCGTCGGTGGCCATCCACCCGGCAACCGTCAGCAACGTCGTCGTCGTCGGCGGCTTTCGCTGGCTGGAGGCGGTCGTCGTGAACCTTCCGGTCGGCCACGCGTCGTCCGGATTTGTGTCGGAGAACGACGACGATAGTGACGAGAGACTCTGAATCGCGCTAGAGCTCGCACTGAAAGACCGCACGATGGCGGATCCACAGCGGTTTGTCGCTTACGGACGAATCCCCCACGTGCATCCCATCACTGTAAAAACCACCGTCTATAATGATAAGCTGACAAAGTATTGTCGGGCCGCATTACGTGCACGCAGACACAAATGTCGCACGTAGTGTGGTCTGTGTGACTGTGTGTCTGTATGTTGGGGGCACACGGATGAGCTGTGCAAAAACGGCTGAACTCATCGAGATGCCGTTTGGACTTTGGGGGGTTGACTCATGTGGATTCATGCACGATAAGATGCGATACGATACAGTAGATTAACGTGCGCTCAAAAGCTGACGGGATGGCCAGCTTAATCTAGCGCACAGCCCAGAAACGAAAAAAATAAGGGGAAAATAAAATCAAAAACCGAGTAGCTCAGAAGAAACGGTCCAGGCAAAGGTCCGTGGAGGCAGTCCGGGAGGAAGAAGTGAAACTACGGGGGTATTGGATGGGAGTCAAAATCTGACGAATCCATACACCACCGCGAGGGGTGACAATTTAAGAGGGCGATGCGGCCTTTTGCCAAATTACTTTGGACTCTTGTTTTGCTTTCGTGCAGAGTAAATCACTGTAGTTAAATATAATTTGCAGATCACCAGCTTCTGGGGGAATTTCCCCTCAGATCCACTAACGAAACCCCTTTTCCAAATCCTTGGTCTGCCCCTGCAGTACTGTACTGTACTGCAGTATCGAGAATCTATGAACGCCGAGGACGCGCATCATATCAAGCTGAACTTGTCTGTCTTTTAATGCGTTATGCAGTCTTCTCGTGACATTTAAGCTTACGTAGTATAGCACACCGTTCGTGCACCATACTGAAAGAACCGCCCAGACAGCTTTGATGATCTTTAATAATTAATCGCGCGCGCGCAGTTTAGGCAAGAGTATTTAACGTTGTCCGTATCAGCATCATGTTATTGAATATACGTCACATGTCAATTAAACAGTGATTATGGTTAATGCGACCAAAGCCATGATGAAAAGAATACTCAATTTGTTTATTTATAGGCATTTCTTTTGCATTATTGTGGTATGACGTAATCATTTTATGACGTGTCTGTCGATGATAGCCTGTAGAGATATAGTGTTAATAGTTTGCTGATTGCTAATATCATTAGTCGGATCAAGTGGAGTACAGAACGTCATGATGACATGTTTGCTTAATTTGTTTCTGTTTACTGTGTCACTGAGTATGATCGAGGCACTTCCGCATGACTGGGCCGAGAGTCTATTGCGAGAACTTGACATTATTGACGAAGGTGTCAGCAAACGTGAGTCAAAAAAGCGCTGCGGCGCAGAGAACACTAATGCAGTTTACTGGACCGATCGAGCCGACGCTCGTTTTCGCGAGCTGGTATCCAACGTTTCCTACGCCAACTGGAACTACCTTACGCACATGACGCAGCTAAATGCTCGTAGACTGGAAGATTCGCAGTCACAGCTAGTTGTGTGGTTCAAGCTGAATGTCGTAACAGCGCGTCGGTTCCTTAAAAACGCTGGGAGCATCTGTCACGGGGTCACCGTGAAACTGCTCAAAAAGTTGGTCAATTATCAGCTGATTCCGTCGCCGCTGAACCCGACCACGCACAGGCTAATTTCGTACTTGGTTAATTCGATGCAGAGAATCTACGGCAGCGCGCTGATAGTGGACGAGGAGCACGGTATGAAGCGATACAGGATGAACCCGGAGCTGACGCGGCTGATGGCGACGTCGAGGGACTATGATAAGAGGCAGTGGGCGTGGACTGAATGGCACGACATTGTCGGGCGACGAGTCAGACCTCTGTTCATCGACCTCGTCGTCAGAATGAACGAGGCCGCGACCGACAACGGCTACAGGGACATCAGTGAAGCATGGCAGATGTCCGACTTCGACAGCACCGATGTCGAAGAGACAATGGATCGTTTGTATCAGCAGATTCTGCCGCTCTATCGGCAACTGCACGCCTACGTTCGCCGTCGACTTGTCGGTTACTACAAGCGCAGAGATCTGAACGTCAGCGGTTCCATTCCCGCTCACCTCCTTGGAGACATGTGGGCTCAAGACTGGACGAGCATCATTGACATTCTACTGCCCGGTGACATGTACAAGCAGTCGGAGCTGGACGCCACTCTGCGCAGGGCCGACTACAGCGTCAGAAAGATGTTCAGACTCGCGGAGGAATTTTTCACGTCGCTCGGGCTCGAGCGAATGACGGTGGACTTCTGGCGCAGATCGGTGTTCGTGCGACCGGCGGGAAACTGGCTGATGGACTGCCACGCGTCGGCGCACGACTTCTTCACGCCGAAGGACTTCCGGGTGAAGATGTGCGCGGAAGTGAGCACGGCGGACCTGCAGACTATCCACCACGAGCTCGGCCACGTCGTCTACTTCATGCAGTACCGCGACCAGCCGGCGTTGTTCCGCACCGGAGCCAACGCCGCGTTCCACGAAGCAGTCGGAGACACGGTCGCCATGTCCGTCACGAGTCCGCAGCACTGGCGTTCCGTCGTACTTGGACGTCGCTTGCCGGCGCCTCGCTCCAAACACGTTCCAGACACAGAGATAAATTTCCTCCTCCGCATGGCGCTCAGTCGCGTAGCGATGTTGTCGTACGCGTATGTGCTCGAGAAGTGGCGCTACCAGGCGTTCCGCGGAGACGTCAAACCGAGCCAGTACAACACGCGCTACTGGGAGCTCAGAGAGAAATGCCAGGGTGTAAAGGCGCCGGTAATTCGAGACCGGGAAAACTTCGACCCGGGAGCCAAGTTTCACGTTGCCGCCAACATACCGTACTCGAGGTATTTCCTGAGCGCGATAATACAGTTTCAGCTGCACGCCGCACTGTGTCGCAGCAAACAGCATGTTGCGACGCCACACACGTGCGATATTTACGGGTCACTGGCTGCCGGCCGTCGACTCAAAACAGTATTGAGTCTCGGTGCCAGTCGTCCCTGGCCGGAAGTCATGAAGATCATCACTGGATACAGAGATATACGCGCAGATAAAATTATCGAATACTTTCGCCCTCTGATGGCCTGGTTACGACAGGAGAATCGGGGACATTCTATTGGCTGGTGACGACTAAACGCATTCTTTGCATTGTACTGTATTTGATAGTCGATGTTCACTTCAATTTACACCGATTGCTGCAAACTGTACCATTTTTACTGTTTTCTCATGTTGTAGTCTGATTTTTGCTTATGTTTGATACAAAATATTATCTCCCAGCGAAAGCGAGGGAGTATGTTTTTACCGGCGTTGGTTTGTGTCTGCCTGTGACCACGATAACTAAAAAGATTGTGGACAGATTTGTACCAAATTTTATGGGAAGGTTCCTAGGGGGAAAGGGAAGACCAAGTTCGTGTTTCATTACGATCGGTAGAGGGATGTGGAAATAACCGTCAAAAATCCGTAAACCGGCGATTGTTTACATTTCATACTTCTAATAGTAGGTGTGGCAAGTGTTGCCAAGTGTTGGCGACAAAAAATCAAATTTCGCCTTCGCGGGGAGTTGTACTCTCTCAGAGTATTTTCCATCTAGTTTTAAAAGTGCCATGCAGTGAAACTGATGCTTTGCGACACACAATAACAGGGCTAGGTTGTTTAAGATTAAACATACATAACTTGATTTTCCGCATTTGACTCAGTCATGAACAGAAATCGATAACGATCCAAAGGACGCATGTTAAACTCGCATGTGCAACATCTAGCGCTTTGCAGATTAGTATCAGAAAAGCTGTATACAACTATGATGCATTTACTTTACTTTACATTATTGTATTGGACGAAAAACAGAACCGGAAGTAGTGCGTATTTTTAGTTCCTTACACAACAGTGCTTCTCATGCACCTGCAATGTCTCCTGTTGTTCATCTGGACAGTGATTTACTGATTTACCGGTGCAAAATACAGCTGAAATCATGAGAAGTTTCTTCATCTATTCAAGTCGTTAATTAATCTAATCCTGCTTCTGGTTTTGATAGCCATATTGATTTTTGGGCTATAGCAGAGGTAGTAGAAACCATATGCCTCCCAATCTTTCTAGGATTTTTTTCCTAATTTATAGACCATAAAAGAACTGTTATTACTGTTAAAATTTTTTTAAAATGTGCAAATTTCACAACTGTAAAATTGTTGTGCCCCTGCAGGACGCCGTTGGGGCTACATCCTGAGACCCTCATACCTGGCTTGCTGAGACAGACTTACAAATCCCAAATGATGACCAGGTGACCCCTATGGAGATTGGAGAGGCCAGTCAGTTCAAACATAATATATCATCAAGACCGTCCAAAGTGGCTACGTTTCAATTGCCATTTATTCACAAAGCTAGACTTTACGCTCTTTATACAGGTATATTATACAATGCAACTTCAAGATGTACTGGTATTACTCAACTAAGAAGCTTCGAATAACTGTTATCGTTTTAGCTGATGGAATGTGTTAAGTTAAACATTATTTAACTGTCAATATGACACCACTAAAAACCTACATTACACTGCATAGCCTACAGTTTCAATAACTCAGCACTGTCAGCTATATGCACACTGGACAGTGTTACGCCGAGGCCTAAGGTAAGTATTGCGCTCAGAAACATAAAACTGTACAGTTTTCGTGAACAGGAATTTCTAGGTGATGACGTCAGGCTCCTTTCGTCCAGTCAACTCGCGCAGTTGTGATATCTGCAGCGAAATCTCAATCAGCGGCTTCAGCATTTGCTGCAACATCGATCAACAACACGCTGCTCTGTGTAACATCACCGCATCTCAAACTAAAATCTAACGAACGCCAAGCACATATGGCCCTGTGCCCCACTTCTCCCTTAAAAGCAAAAATAAACGAATAACAGATTGGGGACGTGAAGAAAGGCCTCCAGTCACAACTGTTCCAAATGTTCCAGTAAACGCAAAAGTAGGTCCAAATGACGTTCAATGACATCGTACCATAGTGTAATATTTTATGAATCAGTAATATTATTATTTAGTCCCCATTTCTCGGATACAGGCCTTTGAGGCATGCTTCCGTTTTCTCCATGTGATGATGTGAAATGGGTCGTCTTTGTAACGAGATAATAACGATCACATACGAGTCCAGATAAAAAAATTTGAAACAGCTGCAATTATGTTTCATACTGCAGCCTAAAAGCCAAAGGTGATCGAAAAATAAAAAACAGTATTAGGCTATCAGCAATGAAAATCAATTCACCAGCCAAAGAAAAACTGAACTAACTTACGTTAGAACACTGCGGACAATATTTACAATACATAGACAAATCAATATACACAACAGCCAAGAACAATGTGATCACTAGATATAACAAGAAGCTCGCTACTGTACGACACATTATGTCAGTTGAAATCTTGTCACCTGCTGCACATGTGTACAAAAAATCACATTTGACAAGGCTTGCAGCAGGTGAATAACTTTGACGGTCACTTAAAATCATTGAAAATGCCTCTATTAGACAGCCCATATATCACTTACTATTGGTGGTCTGTAGTACCAACGACTTTATCTGCTCCATTTTCCAGATATTACCACATTTACAGCGTACATGACCCGCTGTGACCTTAGGAAGCCCTTCATTTTCGAAAAGATAGTTGATAGTTGAAATTACAAGCCAGGTACAGTACGCTTTCCAATTCATGTGTAAACATATCACAGATAATAGATTGTATTTCCCACGGTATGTGAAACAGAAAGGTTTCAAACAGCAAAAGTGACCATCAAGGTCGCTAACGGTTACCGGCAATGGTGCCATTTGATAGGCCACATAGATTTCCTATTAGTCTTCCATTGTAACTGTGTCTCTGTCTTGCACCGTTTCCGAGACATTATCACTAGTGACCCTGAACACATCCCTTTCGGGGGTATCATGCTTGCAATAGTACTCCTCAGTATCAATCAACACACAAAATTTGAAGTGCCTAGCTTCACTGATTCTAAAGATATGACTGTATCTCCAGAATTTAAAATATAGGTCACGCCGATTAGGAAGTAGTATGCCATCCCAAGGCTAACGCTTGATATATTCTACATGTACACAAAATTTGACAACTCTAGCTTCAGCGTTCCGGAGATACCATTGGGCCCCTAAAATTTAAATGGGTCATGTGACCCTGACCACGCCCCTTTTAGGCGTGGTTTGTCAAAGTTAGGCTAGGACTTGACATAGCCTATCTGCACACAAAATTTGACGACTCTAGTTTCACAGACATAACTGGAACCGTGGGCTAGGACTTGCTACGATCAGCCTTCCAACCAAATTTGAAGTATCTATCACCATCCACTATGAAGATATGAAAGGCGATATAAAATGTGAAAAATGGGGTGGTATGGAGTAGTTAGGGGTTACATCAAGGTCTCAGGAAATATTGCCATTCGATAGAATGCATACGAGTTCCTATTAGCTTTCCATAGTAACTATCTTGTACTGTTTCTGAGATAGCGATTTTAATCTACTCCACCTCTATTTCTTGTTCCCTTTGGGGTAACACCGTTAGAATTTCGCCGATACCTATGGTATCAGAAAACTAGAGTAGTGTACGGCGTTATAATCTGAGTTGTTGTAAGTTTAGCCGTTCTAGTAAAATACCGGCTTGACAGAGGGACAGGGACAGACACACGACGACAACGTATACTGCGATAGCATAGCGTCGCGCAGTAACAAATACATTATTTTCACAAATACCAATGTAATGATCAAGGATACTGCTATTTACAAATCAGCCTTCACATTAGCACTTTCCTTCTCTATCAGCTCACTGGGTAACAGTAAATTATTACAATATAATCGACCGTGACGGCAACAATGGCAAACCTGCGAGTCGTTGTATATCTTTTTCGGATCTGACTCATAGCTGTCTATGTACAAGCGAATGGTGGCACCCGAACTGCCAGTTCCACTGAGTCGATATACAATTCGTGACCCGTCAGCGTACGTAATCATGATACCCTGGAATTAATAACAAGCCACTGGCAGAAAGTAATGGCAGCATATTGCTGGGTTTATGACTATGTAACACACCGTTATGGATGGCTAAACTGCAAGATTACGTTCAACAGCAGCATAACTATTTGAATTGTACTAATTGGAGCTGCTGCTTTACAATTTTCTCCTGAAACTCATAAAACAACCATCATTTATAAGATCACATAGCTTACTTATGCACTTACTTACTTACTTAGATACTAGTAAGGGCTCTAGATGACATTTCACATAAGCCGTATCCTACTGTCGCTACCTGCTTCTTAGTGACACTCTTGTCGATAGGATCAGTGTACTCAAAGTCTTCCGCCTTGGCTACTTTGAACGTCTTGCCAGCGGCTGTGAACTCCTTCCCAACAGTTGACTTGTCAGCAATAAATGCATTCAAACGCTCAACCATCTTGTCGGCAGCAGCAGAATCAACCTTTTCATAGTCGTACCTGAACATTTCATAACAACAATTAGTAACAGTCAGTAGCTTACAAGCATTAGCAAGTTACACAACATCCTCATCATTATCATCATAATGATGATAAAGATGATGACGATGACAACGGACGACGGTGTTTTTGTACTATTTAAGAAAACAGCTTTTTGCAATCACTTTGACAATGAAGCATATTAATTCTCAAACACAATAATCCATCCATACATTTGTTGTTATTGAGCTGAACAACACGATAAAATTACTACAAATGTTAATGCCCATAGGTATAAATTTCACAGCAGCTGAATAACCCTGAATAATATAATGAAATTTGTAATGCTTTAAACGACCCGTTAACATCTATAAAATGGTACATAACATAATCATGTTGCAATACACAGAGAAATTATATGATACGATATATTTACGTGCGCTCAAAAACTGACGGAAGGGCCAGCTTAATGTAGCGCATAGGACCAAAAACGAAAAAAAGACTAAAAGCAAAAAACTTAGTAGCTCAGGACGACACGGTCCGGGTGATAGTCCATGAAGGCAGTCCCGGGGAAGAAGTGAAACTATAGGGGGGCAGGATTTGTGAAACAGGTAGATTTTAAGCCGACAGTGAAGGAAAGAGGGAGTACAAAGGGCGAGTACTACAAGGACGTTGAACGAGGATGAGGTTATGAAGGTATGGAGGTTGGGTGGCTGTTAGAACTTTGTCGGTAAGTGACAGGAGCTTGTACTTGATGCGTTCAGCGATTTTGAACGATAACAGATTTAATGGAGACAATGAAACGGCAATTACGAGCTGCTCTCTATGAATGTAGAATCACGCAGCTGTAGCAGCCGTGAGTTTGCGTGACTAACATCTGCAAAGCTCGTAAGTCCAGCTGCAACAGCAAACACTCACCGTGTATAAAAGTTGCGACCATATTTTTTCCAGTGTGCTTTCATGATCTCTTCAATGGACTGTTTTCGTGCAGCGACGATAGACAGCCAGGCCAGAAACGCCCACAGACCATCCTTCTCCCTGTATGCATGCATATGCAGTTAACTACAAGGCCCTCACTAGAGATCACGCCTACCACTTTAGTAACACTTTTAGCCGACTGTGGTAAATTCGTGGCTGGCTGTTACTTATTTTCAATTTTAAATTTCGATTTGCTTTTTAGCACAGTTAGCCATCCCAGCAGTTGCTGAGCTCTGGCTTCCTGCTGTGACCGTGAACTATGACCTATGACGTTAATTTCTGAACTTGACCTAGATGATGTCCCGGCAAACCAGAAAGCTAAATATCTAAGTCAAAGATCAATTCGTTCTAAAGTTATTGTTCAGACACACACACTAAACCGTTTGCTTTACTTGGACCACTAAAGTGGTCAGTAACGATTTAGTCACAAGCAGGCATACACAGTTAGAGGTACCACGACAAGAAGCTCAGCTACTCCAGACTATGTCAGTTGAAATCTTGTCAACTGCTACAAGCTATACGAAAAATCACATTTAATTAGTCTTGCAGTAGGTGACTGACCTTGAGGGTCACTTAAGGTCATCGGAATTGCCTCTATTTGATAGGCCATATATCACGTACTTCCTATTAGTGGTCTGTAGTAACAACGACTCCATCTTGTACCATTTTCGACATACTACCACATTTAGAGTGTAAGTGACTGCGTGTGACCTTGATAAGTTCTTCAGTTTTGAATAGACAGTTAAAATTACAATCCACGTGCGAATTCCGATTCATGTGTAAACATATAATAGATAATACATACACCATTAGCGGAGGTATGGGAGTTAGAAAGGTTTCAGACAGCAAAAGTGACCTTCAAGGTCATTCAAGGTACATTACCAATAGTGCCATTCGATAAGCCACATACGATTTCCTATTAGTCTTCCATTGCAACTAAAGAGGTCACGTGACCCTGTACCTGACCACGACCGCTACGAAGTAGTTTGTCACCCCACGGCTAGTACTTGATATATTCCACATGTGTACAAAATTTGATAACTTAAGCTTCAGCCATTCCACAGATATCATTTGGGCCATCAAAATTTAAATGAATCACGTAAACTGACCCTGCCCCTTCCAGCACTTTCTATGATCAGCTCATCTACCACAAGTGTCTCCGCTGCCGCTGACAGACCCGCACGACGCTAAGGCTCAGCGCATACTAAATATTCCGTTCACATCATATGGTAATCAAACCACTTCTTCCACTCGGCTTAGCCGCTCAATACAGATCTCAACGGTGGGTGTGATCGACAGTTGACGGCGACCATCAGACGTTTATGACACTCACCAGCGAACTACGTTGACAGCGCCTGAGACGATCAGCCGTTCCAGAGATATGGTTGGTGCCCACCAAAATTTAAATAGTTCACGTGATGACGTGACTTAACTATGCCCCTTTCGGGGATCCGTGGGCTAGCACTTGCTACCGTCAACTTACCTACTAAATTTTAAGTCTCTTAACTCCACTCACTATAAAGATATGACAGGCAATACAAAATGTCGAAAATAGGGTGGTAGTGATGTCAGCGTTATCTGCCGTGTTGTCAACCCGCGTCGAACGTCGCAGAAAATTTGGGGAGGTTTCTTGTACGAAGTGTACATGGAAGGGGAATTATTTTAAATTGATTCTAACGGTAAAATTGAAACTAGAAATCCCGTAGAGGGTTATTTTGGTAGTGAATTTCCGGCGATTTGTAATCATTGTGGAGTTACAGTATGGCGGCTTAAGTTGCAAGATGTCAAAAAATTGTGAAAAATGTTTGCGTTTTTAAAAAGTATCCCTTAAGGTAAAATTTTCAAAAATTCTGTTCCGAAGTTTTCATCGACGTGTTATGTTGAAATTTCGTGAAATTTGGCTGACGGGAAATCGGTGAAATCGTACGTTGCATACCTGACAAAAAACCAAAAATTTTGCCTGGCTCTCCAGCTGTCGCTACTGTGCGGATCGCGCCCAAACTCTGCCAGGGCCATCCGCCCCCTCCCTCCCCCGGCAATGTACTCAGAGTGCTCCAGTTTTCATCCAAATCGGTTCACTTTCAACGGAGTTATAGCCAAAAGCGCGAACATCGCTAACACGCGCCGTAAAGTGAATGCCGTAAAGTGAATCCAATATTCGGCTGAAGCCTAGCTTCGAGACTAGAAGATAGAATTCCACGCACCAGCGTCAACGTGGATGCCTACGTACGCTTTGACCTTTGAGTCTGATCTCCAGAATGTAATCAGGTAACTCATCAGTAAAGGCTAATGAATATTCCCCGTAAGTTTCATTGAAGTGGTTCAAGCCGTTCGTGAGATACCGTGGTAATCGAACAAACGATCAAACGAACGAATGGATGGACAGTCCAAAAACACAATGCCTTCGCCGACAGTGTCGGGTGGCGAAAGCAAAAAAATAACAGTAGGTTGCAGCCAGTTACTGGCCACAACAAATACGATGCCACTTTATCCAAGAACAGAAGTGTACATTGTACGACAACTAAACTCAATATGTGGTGAAGTAGTTTCTTGATGCTGAAAAAATACCGTATATAAATTTAAAGATATTATTATCGAACAAAGTACGAAACGCTACCGGATGTGATCCGAGCCAGTTCCAAAGCTTTCTTCACCACACAGTGACATACGACCGGCATCCATCAGGTTACCAAAGAATTTCCAGCCAGTTGGTGTCACAAAGCATTCTTTATGTTTTGCCTCAGCAACCCTGTGACAACGTCGTCATTATTTTACTGTCTTCTTACGTCCGACCAGAAACTGTGTCAGAGCACGACATAATGCACATCAGCAATAAACGCGCAGTGTAAAGTTGCTCTAAACTGCATCAAGCTACTGTTACAGCCAAACTCTGACTGGCAAAAACACAAGATTCACAAAATTATACCACGAACTGGCAATTCCCCTGTTTGAAGGCTTGGATGCAATAGCTGTTAAGGTGGGAGTGAGACTTTTCTTGCATGGTATTGTAGGGTTTAACGTCCCACTCGACACATTATAGGTCATTTCAGAGACGATTTTACAAGTCAGATGACCCAACTAACAGTGTAATAGCACTGAAGGATGATAGTCTTCCAGGTCAAGGGCCAATCCTACTAGCTCAGCACACTAAAAGATAAAGAATAGGATGTAATAAAAATTTTTCTATATATAGCACCAAGTACACCGAAGACACAGAGGTGCTCAGAAGACAGCTAAGCCAAGCAAGATCAAAGCCCGATCCAGTCGATCATGTACGAACTGCTCATTATAGAGGTGTGCATATGATATGATGTGCACAATTATGATGCACAACAGCACAGAGCTGGTCAAATAATCTCCCCTCTTACCCTCCGAACGATGTCGGAGCAACAACTGCCGGATGTACATCCTGATGCCATCAATGGCTCACAGTTCTCACAGCGGAATTGAAACGGGGTCTGTCCGATGAAAAAATCCACTGCCACAACTCTAATCTACAGCTGCTAAGACAAGCAAAGCAGTGATCCAAATCTACTTAAGTGTACACGGCTTTGTGTTCACAGAGTCAGTTCTATGTCACTTATTTTTAGGTTTAAGCACAAAACAGCAATGTAGAAATAAAAACTACATGAAAAAAGCACAATAGACACTGCATTAGACCTGTCCAATGCAGCACTTGTTGGCATGCTGCGAGCAAAGCCTTTGACACCACTTTTCTTGAAGTACGGAATCACTTCCAGATTGTCAGCCATGACAGCCACAGAATCACATGGAGACAAAAAGAAGCCGTTTTTTCCTAGAACCATGTTACGATCCTAAATCAAAATACAACTGTCAATCATTAGTGACAAAGCTACATTTTTTGGATTTTATTAAAAATCAGTTGGAAATATGCAATCTCAGTATGTAACTATGTATAAGTTATATTGAGTACAGACATCCAACAAGAACATGTCTTAATATCTTACAACAAAACAATAAAACGTTTTCAATTTTAAAGTTTTGCACATAAAAATAAACCAAAAACATAACATGAGAACATAAAACACTTCATAATACCTTCAAAATACTGAAATAATAACGAATTAACGGTGTTCGTACCCCATCACCATCAAATGCAACTCCAATATCATGGACACCTTTCTTCAGCTCCTTAACCAGCTCATTAGCGTACGTCAGATTGGGATCAGGATGATGACCACCAAAGTCGGGAAGTGGCACACAGTTGACAGCGTTCTTGTCGTCCATTCCAAGCTCTTGGACAAGAATTCGTTTTACATACGGTCCCATAACTGCTTCATAACAAGTATAAATCAGACAACCAAGTAATAGAATGAATCACTGATGACATGACAACGGCAAAATGCACAAAAAAGGTTGACAGACAGCCACCATTGTCTACTGCACAGAAGCAAGACAGAAAATTAACAAAAAGTCAAAATAACTAGAAATGCGTGGCACAGCCTAACATGTAGCCCGTGCAGCATAGCAGTGATGCCCTCTAGCATATAGCAAAACCGTGTAGTGATCGCCCCACAAGAACTCAGTACTGATTCCCACAAGGCCTTTTAAAATCAGAAGTGCCGAAACATGCAGTTTACCAGTAACTAAACAACGTTATGGTACCAGAAGGACAATCCATACATCAAGCTGTCCATCAAAACACAAACATATGAACTAAGAATAGGCCTAAACAGAAACTAAACGAGCTCCAAAAATCACACAGTTATGAAGTTGGCGCCAGCACAGTGTTACTCTAATAAGCTAATGTCAGTAATTTACCAGTAATCATTTAGTCTAAGGTTGGATTCAGTGAGTGAAATTTGAGACAATGTTTCAACAATTAAATTAAACTACGTTTAAATTAAATTACATTTACACAATTAAAATGTTATATAATTACTGCATAAATAATTATAATAAAGCAGACGTGCTGCATGTCCAATTAACTGAGTTGCATGCAGCACACCAAAACCTGCCCTTCCTGCCTAATCGAACCCTCCTTATAAAGCAATACCAATACCAGGGCAGGTTGCGATAATCTTTTCTAAATGCAGCACACCAAAACCTGCTTTGTTACTTGCTTACCAACTAATAACTATGGAGTCCTCTATTTCCCATTGTTTTAACATTACGGGATGGCGCAAATACACCCACTTGCTGATAAAATTTTCTACAGTAGTAAAGCTACTATGCATATCTATTCACACACCAAATTTGAGCTTTCTATCTTAATTACTTCCTGACGTATGAGGGGGTACCAAATATCCAAGATAGCATCGTAGTGTTGTAAAAGTGCCACCTAGCGGAGAACATTTTCATCTATGTTAAAGCTCCTATGCATATCAATTCATATGCCAAATTTCAGCTTGGTGTTTCAAAATTTCAATTTTTCAACGGTCAGAAGGATCAAGAGGGTGGAACAGCATCACTATGCCAAATTTTGTAGAAATCGCTTCAGCCGTGGCCGAGATATCGCGATTTCAAGATGGCGGCCACCGCCATCTTGGATTTTCGAAATTTAAATTTAAATTTTTTAATGGTCAGAATGGCCAAGAGGGTCAAACAGCATCACTGTGCAAAATTTCGTCGAAATCGCTCGAACAGAGGCTGATATATTGAGATTTGTCGATTTTTCAAGATGGCGGCCGCCGCCATGTTGGATTTTAAAAATTTCAAATTTTTAACGGTCGAATACGTCAAGAAGATCAAAGTGCATCAGTGTGCCAACAATTCGTCGAAATCGCTTGAATTGTGGTCGAGATATGGTAATTTTTCGATTTTTCAAGATGGCGGCCACCGCTATCTTGGATTTTCGAAATTTGAAATTTTTAAGGTTTGTAATGGTCAAGAGGGTCGAGCTGCATCACCGTGCAAAATTTCGTCGAAATCGTTCGAGATATGTGAGTATCAATATTATGCTAGTTTGGCTTGAAAATGCCTATTCACACCCCTTTTTGGGTTTTTTTGGGCACATTTCCTCCAAATGATGTCACTCATCGTCCTAACCCCAAAAGGACCATCCTTTGGCTGAACGTCATTTGAGCCATAAACTGCGAATATTTTCCTATTGAGTTTTGAATGGGCCCTACAATAGTCTTGTATTTCCCATTGGTTTAACATTACGGGGCCCCCAGAAATGGTTTTTTTGTGGTTTTAAATATGGTGGGGGTAAATATTTCAAATCTAAGTAGCCTATAGCAATCAGCGTAAGACGCTCTATTTGCTGGTATAATTTTTATGCAAATCGGTTCAGTGGTTTGGGAGGAGTATAGTTACACACACACACACACACACACAC
>Ga0209780_1000375_pt1 | contig 22997 bp, 13 predicted proteins | sample WorMetexBAHAMAS2_FD_187384 | JGI IMG/M metagenome (GOLD analysis project Ga0209780, IMG submission 187384) | Marine gutless worms symbiont microbial communities from Max Planck institute for Marine Microbiology, Germany - Inanidrilus exumae... | ecosystem: Host-associated > Annelida > Digestive...
ACCAGAACCTAACAAGGCGTGGCTGGTAGGCAACCGCAGTCTGACTCCGGTAGCTTCTGGTAGGTAGCTGGTATACCAGGTCACATAAATTATTCCATATAAAGAAAGTAGGGGGCGTGGCGGTTGCGTAACAGCCACGCCCTGTTAGGTTCTGGTAGGCGTTAAAAAACACCACCCTACTGTCCGTGTTAGGGATGCACGCGTGTAAACGATGACTATCGCGTAAACGTTCACAAAGTTAAACTATAAAAATTGTGCACGAATTTGTCGGCAACGAAGCAATTCGATGCTAAGAATCAAATATTATAATGCAGTCAATAGTATACCTTGTGATTTTAGCTAGATTAAGCGATAATCGGTTGAATGAAATTTATCGAAGGCTGCGCAAATCGCTGACATTTACAGTCGGCAGCCCCGATAGGCTGCATCCCAGGCGTAGCATATATGCGGCCTATTTCGACAGATGTCACACGTAGGCTAGCGTTGTCTGTGTGTTTGGCACGCGTGACGTCAGCAACGACGTCTCACATCGGAAAAACACTGTTTTCTGGGGGTCATAGCGCCCAAACGGAAACCGCATACGTCCCCTGTTAAAACTTACCAACAGAGGTATATTCTTTCCAATTTTCCCTGGAATGTTGGCTATCCCCTGAAATGACTCCCTTCGCCTAAAATTGTGGCATTTAAGCGGTACGCTGGGTACAAGCGCCCCACCAAAATTGCCTAAAATTGCGTTCTGGCGCCTGCAAAACTGCCTGCGCAGAAATTAGGAATTTTTCACGCCGGTTACCACCAACACACCAATTGTTTTCAAAAAAAATGGTCGAAATCCATGCAGGATAAGTGACCGAACGGCCGCGTTGTATCCTTACTCCCGCCCGACAAAAACACACATTTTTCGCCGTTTAGTGAGGCGATTTCCCTTAATTTTTATGTGAAACTCCACTGTCGTTCCTCACTTAGGCCTATGTTCCGAGTTTTGTCCAAATCGGTTCAGGTTTTCGAGAGTTATAGCTGAAAATCCCTTCCGCAGCCTACCAAATTGATTGCAATATTATTCTTTGCGCCTGTAATTAATGACATTTTCAGTGTAGCGGAATCCAATGCGGCGGAAAGTAGCGGCGACGGTCAAACTCCTGTGAGAAGCGCGATCCAACTCGCGACCAGCGGTCGTAGTAGACGGTTGTACGATTGACCAACCACGCCGCCCACCAGCCGAAACTACCAGTCGACACGATCATGACATCGCATGCCGCCAACAGCGCCAGGTCGACACCGGGGGATTGACCCCACGATATCGTCACCGTCACGGACTGGGTGTTCATGGAAACAAATCTGGACGTTGAACGGACGGACGCTTGCGTGAACTTTTCTCGCAGTACGTCGCCGATCCACCGAGGTTCGTCGCTGGCAACCACAAGCTGGACTCGGACGAACTTCGAGGTGAAGTAGTCCACGGCGTGGTTGACGAAGCGTCGGTCGACCACTGTCAGGCCGTACTCCACCCAGTGCCGATCCAGGAAGTCGCCTCGACGAACGTGAAGTCCGACGCGAGTGTATGATCTGGGAGCCCAGTTGTCCGGTCGTCTGTCGTCAAGGATTTTATGGGCTGCGTCCAGAACTTCGGGTCGGAAGCGCAGAAGTTTCCGCAGCGTCGAATCAACGGCGCCGGCGTAGCGGTACGTCTGATACAGTCCGCACAGCGCCAGGGTTCGGTTTCGATCTCGCTGCAGAGCCGCTCGGCATTCGTCCGAGTCCAGGTTGTCGTCGCCGTGGTAGGAGATGGTTGGAGGATGGACGAACTCGTGGCACGGACAGAGCGGTTCAGTTCGATAGCGGTGTAGGCCGTCCATCTGGAACACGTCGTCTAGCGGCCAGCCGTCAGTCGGCAGTGACACCACTCGGCCGGTCAACTGCGCCGCGTAGAGAAGACCGGCGAGCAGAAACAGGTGGTTGCCCGTGCGATGATTGTCGCGCAGTCTGGCCCGACAAAGTGTGACGTAGCGTGACATCAGCAAGTGCCTCTGAGTGGGAGAGACAGTCGCTCCCGAGTCCGACAGTGTGATGCCGCTTCCGGTACGATGTGTCGACCGGATGTAGTAACACACGCCGAAAATAACAATCAGCAACAGCCATCGTCTGACGCTGAATACGACTATACCGTTATACATACGCCTACCTAAAGTTGCGTTAGTAAGAATAATTTCTAAGATGCTCGCAAATAAGCGAAGAGTCGCAATGAGTCAGATTTGATACATTGTAAGATATGAGTCTAATATGTGGTACTACACAAACACCACCGCTGTCTGTTCACTAGTTCCTTTGTTCATACTAATTAGACTGTACTTCACGATGCATGCGCTGTTCATGCGTGGCGTGCTTCAACGCTTTTATAAGCGTATGCGCCATGCAGGTGCTGACTGAATATATACCTTAAGGCAGTAGGCCCATAAATTAATTAGTCCGCCCGGCATCGCGATGCCGCCGGCGAGCTTATTAGATCGCCCGTTCTGTGAACGGTCGATCTTATGTTTTGCGCATGTTTACTTTTCTTTTTTTCCCAACACACTTTTTCCGACGTCTGCAAACCGAAATTTTCGAAACTTTTCCACATGACGATGACGTGGCTTTACTCGAAAAAGAAGCGCTGCTATGCCGATTTCATAAAAGTGCCCCCTAACAAAAAGGAGAGGCGAAAAACCCCAAATTTCGCCTAATGCGTCTAATTGCAACATATTATGCGCCGTCACTGTGAAGATCAATCCAAGCTCCAATGTTCCCAACTTCGAGTCGATGCACTCTGGATTTTACGTATGCATTGCATAAGTTCGGGTGGTGTTCAATATTCTATGTTGAAATGTTGTGAGAAATCTTCGTTAAAATGAATAAAGGTTGGATGGAACTTGAGAGCGACCCAGGTATATGATGTAGAAGCAGTATTTAGTCAATATATGTAGCTATCGTTTAATTGTAATGCTGGAGAGAATGCATGGTTGAATTTTAATTTGTACTGCTTGAATTCTTGTGTCCATTTTGATCCCGGTCTAGGGGTCAGCCCAAACACCTCAAATCGCCGCAAAGCACCGCAGTCACCCGCAAAACACCGCAAATCAGACCGCAAATCACCGAAAAGCTGACCGCAAAGCACTGCAAATCACCGCAAATTAGACTACAAAAAAGCAAATTACCCGAAAACACGGAAAATCAGACCGCATATCACATTAAGCACCGCAAATCGCCGAAATGCTGATTGCGGTCTAGGACTGCGGGTTCAAAATATGCGAGTAGATGCGATGCGTTGTCTTTTTTATATCGTATGAGATACTGTAAAACAACAACAGCTAGAGGTATGGCCCAAAATACGTCCGGGTGAAATAATGCTCATTAATGGACTGCTATAAGTCGAGTCAAGTCAATGATGTTGACATATACAGGCTCAGATGATAGAGGTTTAACGTATGGAGAAAGGTCAAAATGCTTAGCATATTACAGCACTTGAGATAGTCAAGGACGTTACTACTTATCTATTCAGATCCAGAATAATAACAAGTGGTCAAAGAATTTTTACAAAAGGCCGCATCACATGTTGTGCCGTTATTGTGATTGAATAACTCCCTTTCGCTGTGTACACCACAGCAGAGATTGCCAATGCTTTTCAATGGGCCGAACAAACCTCAGAAATTGTCCCTTTCCATGGGGATCTTAACCCCATCAAATACATGTTGTATTGCTGACATTAAATGCACTGTAAATTGTTTTTGTTTTCAGGGATTTCTTAGACTAACTTATAGCCTTGGTTAGCTTCTCTACAATCTTCAGTTTTTATTTTATTGGTCTATTCTCTGTAGTTAAGCCATTCCCCTTAAAGGAGAACCCTTGGAAAGTGCAGGAACAGGTTTTTGTATTTACAGTGTCGATATGATACGATATGGTAGATTGATGTATGCTCGAAGACTGATGAAATGGCCTGCTTAATCTAGCACTTGGAACAAAAACAAAAAATAAGGAAATAAATTAGCCCCATACGGGACTGACGGTCGACTCCTACTTACTGCCAACTTCAAAGTCACGTGACACAAAAAACTAGGACAAAAATCAAAAATCTGGCCCGACAGGATTTAGGTATTGTGCCCTAAATTAAGAATCCGTGGTCATTTGCCAGCCCCCATTATAAATGGGGAGGAGATAGCCTACGAAAATGGCCGAATTTCCGACTTTTAAGTGCTTGTGACCTTGACCTTGACCTTGGATCGGGTGATGCTGTATATCGACATGCATCACTTATTGACCTCTACATACGTACCAAATTTCATAGAGATTGGAAGAAAATATTTTTTCGAGAATCATCACAACTGTCGTTACTGTCAACTTCAAAGTCACATGACACAAAAACTAGGACAAAAATCAAAAATCCGGCCCCGATAAGCTTTAAGCCTTAGGTATTGTGCCCTAATTTAAGAATTTGTGGTCATTTGCCAGCCCCCATTATAAATGAGGTAGGAGATAGCCTTCAAAAATGGTCAAATTTCTGACTTTTAGGGGCTCGTGACGTTGACCTTGGATCGTGTCATACTGCATACTGTCATGCATCACTCATTGACCTCTAACTACATACCAAATTTCATTGTGATCGAAGAAACCTTTTGTGGACGGACGGACGGACAGACATACAGACAAGCGGACATTTTAGACCCACTAATGTTATGGGGTTGACTGAAGTCAACTCAGAGGAGTCGACCTAAAATAAGCTTAAATATGAACATTGAGCAACTGCAGATAAAATAATATTTATGATAATAACCTTTGTCCAAAGTTTAGGTTTTATGTTGTTAATGCATTATGTTTGTGCACTTTGGCAATGTCGATGACAATGTGATATTTTGCAGGTGTTTTCACGTTGCTCGTTGAAGACTTTGGTAAGGCAGTTGTTAAATTTCTCAACAAAGTATTCACTTCTAAGATATACAAATCAGTATGCTCTGTGTACTTGTAATATATAATGGTCTTAGATTTTAGAGTGATGTTCACTTGTCATTTGCACATTTGCATTATTGTAATGTGAACCATCATTTTATGTTGTATTTAGTAACATTTTTTTGTGCTGCTTTTGGTGTCATTATTAAATCAGATATATTTAGCAGTTGCAGACATGTAACTTTTAGTATCACATATGACTAGCATTTCATAGTATGTATGTTCTTATCTTGTATCATTACTGAGATATAACAATACATTTTGCATACCCCTTCTGTAATTTGGAACCCCTGATGAGGGTGACTGCAATGGAATTTCTGTGAGATCTTTTGGGGCTATCATAGTGTTCAAAAGTTTGATGACATACTAATTACTTTTTAACATGGTACACAAGTGTGATATATATCCAGAATTACAGTAGTATGCACAGTGTGTGCATACAATGAATCACTGGGTGAAAAAGCATTGGAGAGACTCGGACTTTGTCTGAATGCATGTGTTGTGTCTTTAACAAGTAATCACTTAAGTGTTTGTTTATTACCGATGCAACAGGGGTTCAGGGAGTTCAAGTGGAAGAAATATATGATCTTCAAAAACCAATAGAAGGGTATGTCACAAGCTGCTGTTAGTAGATGAAATATTTGTGTAGTATTGTTGGATTGTTCTGAAATGTAGAGACAAAATTTGCATCATATGTAAAAAATGGTTTGTTTAGTGCTGCTTGATATGTGTTGCTGTAAAATATTTTAACACCGAAATGCAGAAGCAGCCTTCGTGGTTGGTGATTAAATTCTTTTTTTTTGTAATTAAATCTTAATAATTTTGTAGCCATTTCTTAAAGCTCTTTCTAATTGTAAATTTAAAAAGTTATTACTGTTGAAAAATGTTTCTAATCAAATTATTTATTTCTTTAGCGGGAATTATGTTTGCTGGATGTTTGAAAATGTGTGTTTTTATCAGACCAGTGTATGGATTCATCTTCCTTTTTCGTTGGATTGAAGAGAGGCGCTCGCGACGAAAGATTACTCAGGAAGATGAATCATTTGTCGTGGATGACAAAATCATTAATTCGATGTTTTTTGCTCACCAGGTCTCTGTTCGGAGATACTTGTATTCAAAGTAAAAGAAAAATGCATTTAAGATACCTGGTAGTAGCTTTTGCGGGAATGCTTGTTAACCACAATGTGTCAGTTTTAGGATGTTCTCAGTAAGTGCATACCTATGTAGCCTGAAATACATGTTTGCATTTGAAACAAAACAACCATTTTGTGGCTATTATGCAGGTCAGTCTGTGTTAGCAGGTCAGTCTGTTTAAGAATTTGAAAAGCTTATTGGAGAAAAGTTGTACTGCCTACATGCCCTTGTTGGCGACAGCTAGCGCTTTTAGTATGTACACTGGAAGACTAATATGTCTGTCAAATGGTGTCTTTACCAGATGACCTTGTGTGACCTTGAAGGTAACTTTGGCTATTTGACATCTTTCAAAATCTCATAGCTAGGATTTGCTGATAGATGAATGCGATGTCGTATGTGGGCTGTAATTTTTATTGTCATAACCTATTTGATGCACTGTTAGAGCTCAAGCTCACCGGCAGGTATTTACAGGGTGGGCCAAAAAAAGTGATACCTCTCGTACAATGTAATGTAATGTACGAGAGGTAGCACTTTTTTGGCCCACCCTGTATGCTAAATGGGTAGTAATGTCTTGTGTCAGATGGGACGTAAAACCGTAATCAGTCAATCGGGTGGTAATATCTTGGAAATAATGCAAGCTAAAGATGGGGTTACCGATAGGAATTGAATATGAACGGCATCATTTCTTATGACCTTGAGTGATATTTAAGCATATTTGACCAATTCATACCCTTTTAGGCTACATTTCAATGCCACTTTCATTCATACATGGTCTGTTTGTGACATCTGTTTCTTGTACATCTTGATCTCTTACTTATGATCAAAGTCAGAAGTAGACAGTGACGGTAACATTGTGTTGTAAAATAGTTGTTGGAACGGTTTTTTCTTGGAATCATATTTTTGTCTGTTTTGTCAGGTAATAGCAAATTCATGTGCAACTCATGCTCTACTCAGTGTGCTGTTGAACTGTGAGAACAAGATAGAACTGGGAGACACGTTGACAAGACTGAAGCAGTTCACAAAGGATATGAGTCCAGAGGTATAAAGTGCAATAAAGATAACCGTCGCTAGCTCATAGCAATGTACGAATGGTGATTGATGCTGAGTCAGTAAACCGTCAAACATGTCTATATTTTGTGTGATGAAAATTTTGTCTCGAGTCTGAGAACTGATTGAGACGTGGAAAACAAAACATTGCCCGTCACTTGCTTGTTATGCTAAGAGCCAAGTTATTCAGTTCCAGTTGTTTAAACACTCATTTTCTGGTGTTAGATCAGCTGTCCAAAATTATATGTATGAAATTTGTACAACTGAGAAACAGTGTTTTTATGGGCCAGGTGCTTTCTCTGCTGCCTGAACAACGGTGTCAGAGCACACAGTAAGTGAGTTTCCCGTAGTGGTGAGGCTAGTTGCTGACGGATGGACAGACACATGATGACAGCAAGTACTGCACTAGCATAGCATCGTGCTGGTAAAAACTAGTAAGTTCAAAGTAAAAATGTAGTAAAGTAAGCCTTATTTGTATAGCACTTTATTATGAGCAGCTTATGTCAAAGGCATTCATGTATGGCACATGTTGACACAGTTTTACGTCCACCCACAAGTTTATCCACAAGTGGAATGAGCCATATCTGTGATTGCATTCCAGCTGCAAAGCTTCACAGCCCTTTGCCTGGTACTCATTTTTATACTGCTAAGGGTAGAAGGCTGAGTTGGCCTGAGTGAGTGGCTGATTAGTATTTGATTATGTGCCCAGACGGTTATCCACGAAACAAAATCGTCAGTCACCAATCTCAGTCCCAACCGGGCTTGGCATAATCAATATGCCTAACACGATTACCGCTATGCCACACCACCGTTCAAGTCGTAGCTTTAGGGTTAACAGTGACAGCGAGTTTGACAAATATCGAAATACGCATTAGCATGACTGCAACTGACTGGTATATTATTTTATGTTAAATTTGATAGTCCTGGAATATTGGATGTAATATAAGTCTATGTTTTTTTTTTGATTTATTGTTCAATCAAACGTGCCCATTTTATCTTTTGTGACATTTGATATTTTTTGTTATATGTTAAGCAATGTATATTTTATGGCATTCAGAACTTGACTGTTCTATATGTCGTCTATTACATGTTTCTGTCTGAGTGGAGGGGGCAGATCTGGTACCATGGTCGGGAGGTCCCCCTGATGCTTTTTTTTGGTGTTACCTACGAGAAGCATTCCAAAGCCAGACCAACACACAGAAGATATTATACAGAGAGATAGTCGCTAGACACTGATATGTTATAGGAACTGAAGAACAGCAATTACACAAGATACTACATTGAACTGATAAATAGGTCTTGTGATCGTTGGTTAGTTTCCACCCTGTTGTAGGCACTAGCATAATAACTTAAATGAGCCTCTCCTATCCTTTCCCATTTTGGGTCGTCGCTGAACAGAAAGGCAACGAGGTCAGGAGGTTACCGTATTGTTGTTTATCCCTAACCTGGCAGAACTAATCTCCACCCATGACCTTTTCCCCGATATAGCCTCTTTTGTGCTGAAAGGGGACATTAATCTTGCAACCAACCGTGTATATTGTCTATTACCCGTTGCTGTCTGCACGTGACAGGATAAAGGGCATGCAATAAGCAACATGCCAGATCTCGCCAGAGCCCACAACAGTCACGCGAGGTATGTGCAAATATGCAGCTACCTTTGGTTTATTTGTATTTGTGGGAAAACTTTTATTGAAGTCACAAGAATTACATAAAATGTGTAAGCATTATTTCATTTGTGGTAGGGGTGCAAAAATTGCAATCAACATGTCTGTGTATTTGTCTATATTTCCACTTACATATCTCAAAAACCTGACGACCAAATTCTACCAAATTTTCAGTGAATGTTACCTGTGACCATGGCTCGGTCCTTCCGATTTTGTTGATGACATTGTTTTTCCTATAATGGAGCAAATGGACCAGAATCAAAGATGATGCATGTCTTTAATCCAATTCACCAAGTGACGGCTCTAGTCGGACGTCCAACCACGTTGTTTGGTCCGGTTCGTCAGATGGCAGCACGAGGGGAGGGAGGGGAGCAAAGTTGGCTGTCTGTCTCTAACCGTATCTTGTTTTTTCGCATTGTATTTAATTACAAACATAGAACCGCAAATTCTTTTATTGCTGAAACATGTTACCCCGCTAATCACAAGATCTTGAATGAATAGCCTGCAGTCTGTTGTTATTGAACAAAACTGTCGTAATTGAGTTTTTATGCCTTTGCCACCTGACAGAGAGTGACAATGTTGGCGAATGCATTATGTTTTTGGGTTGTCCTACCGCCGCATTCATTCGGACAGATCTTGTTCCCACGATATCTCGTGAACGGCTTGAGCAGTCTCGATGAATCTTACAGAGAATATTCAATGGCCCCTACTGATGACCTGAAGGTCAAAGGTCAGGCTCACAGCAGGTAAGTAAGTAAATAAGTAAGGAAGTAAGGTATGAAGCAAGTGAGTAAATGATTTATATAGCGTTGGAATAAACAAATGAGTTGGGTGCATTACAGCCCCAGAGCCTTTACAAGACCCTGCTGCATTTACATTGGCTGTACAATGCCACTACCCACTAGTGTATCATATACGACTTGGAATTAAGTCAAACTGTTCTTAGGAGCCAAAGCTGAGAATGTAGAGATGGTAAAGCATAATAATCTATATGTTCCTTGCCAAGCCGATGTTATATTGTGATATGATTTGTGATTAGACCGGAGCCGTGTCGACTGCCAGAGAAGCAGCAAGGAATTTCTTCAGGCCGCGTGCAAGAAGCGTTTCATTTTGTCAGTTATGTTCCTATCAATGGTCATCTGTTTGAACTTGATGGTCTCAAGCCATACCCAATTGATCATGGTGTGTATGCTCCAATGGAATTTCCTTCAGCTCGATGAGTATAATTACTAGATTAGATAGAGGTCTGTATGTTATATATTTATTTTGTTCATTTTATTTAATGTCCTTTTGGTACTGGTGCCCGAGAGTTGGTTTAAAGGAAGTAACACCCCTTGTGTCCGGAGGCCGGTGATAGTAAAATAAAGTAAAGTAAAGTAAGCATTGATTTGTATAGCTCATCGATATAACCACCTGTAATGCACTCTGGAAGGCACGTGTTAGAGGGATCACACAGTTTTACCTGCCACCCACACGTTTATCCACGAACGGAATGAACCTTCCTGCCTTTACTCCGTAAGCATTCACCAGATGGTGCCACCCGAGCGAGGTAACGCATATCCGATTACAGCTTACTACTCATCTATCGACCTTGAAAGGATGAAAGGCTGGGTTGGCCTAGTTGGCTGACCATGTAGCGGACGGTTTACCCATATAAGTGGTCACCCGTCGGCCGCAGGTCGATCGTAGGACTGGGAAAGTTTGCCGGTCCCAGACCGACATTCTACCACTGTGCCACACAACCAACTGTTTGTTGATAGATAATAGATGAAGAAAAGATCAGGTCAGGCCACTGATGGGGTCAGTTCATTGTGTTTCGTTCAGTGCTTTGATACTGTCGGTTGGGTGAGAGAAAGGACATTTGTTTAGAGGGGTGTTTGTCAAGGCCTACTAGATCTACTGCACCACACCCCCTACTTTTCTTATATGGAATAATTTATGTGACCTGGTATACCCGCGGCCTACCAGAAGCTACCGGAGGCAAACTGCGGTTACCTAACAGCCACGCCCTGTTAGGTGTTGGTAGGTCTTGCGATAGCGGCTTATTGTTACATATGGAGTAGTTTGGTCTCTGTCTCTCTCTGTTGGTCAGGTTCTTGATCTTGAGCCCTGCAAAAACGGCTGAACTCACCGAGATACCATTTAGGGGCTGACTTGCGTGGGCCCAAGGAACCATGTATTATATGGGGTCCAGATTCCCCAAAGGGAACAGGCAATTTTTTGGGTTCTCTGGCCCTTGAAAAGCATGGGAATCACTATTCCGTGGTTTCGTGCCGCAAGAAAATAACTATAACAGCGGGATAGCAGCAGCCGACGGTAGGGCTTCTGCCCGGCTGGTGGCACGTTAAATTTTCCACACTGTGAAAAATCTACCCCTGTGATGTGGCCTCACGTCAAAATTTTTTGACCACTTGTCTTTTTTTATCTCCAAGGTCCTATTTTGTTGGACGTGACTCTGTGCCTAATAATTCTGGAAAAGAAGATGGTTACAAAACCTGAAAGTGATATTAAGATTTTGTTTATGCAGATACTTGAGATTATCTGGATGTATACATTAGTATAACAGATAAACTGGAAGGGCACAATAATCCACATGCATTTATCCTTCAATAGTAATTTAAATGTAGGATATACTCAAATAATGAGTCACTTTATCTTTTGCTAAAACCTTGTTTTAGACCAATTTCAGATTAAACTTTAGTTTTAGACTAAAGTTTAAACTAAAGTTTTAGAATTTATTCTCAAACTTTAGTTTAAGAGTTTGGTTTTATAGAACGAACGTCCCATCTTCATGCAAATGCAGATATATTTTACATTTTCAGCAATCTGACTGATTTATTGCTTTTGGATGATGTTATTTTATTGTTAGGTGCTTTTGGTCCACGGTAGTTGTTAATGATTATACCGCTAGATTCGACATCATCGTTGGCGTATTTGTTTACATTTGCTTAAGCAAAAGATAGTGGCTTGGTTTAAGAAGAAAATTTTAACTCTAAAGGTTTAGTGATAACTGCCTATCTAAATGGATTACAGTCGTTTGGTTTAATACCTGATTGCTGAGATTAACTTTGTTTTAAGACCAAACTTTGATCTAACACTTTGGTTTAAACGGTAAGTTTGGTTTTGGACTGTAGTTTAAGACAAAAGTTCATCGCCACTTCACGTTTTGCATTAATTAGTTCTTAGACCAAACTTTTGGTTTAAACTAAAGTTTTAGCCTTTGGTTTTAGGGAAAGATAAAGTGACCCACTGTAGTTCTAGGAACTATACTTACCCTTACACTGAGGCCAGGCTTTGTAGCTTTATTTTGTGCGTGAAGGCCCTGGCGAAGACGATGAAGACTGGACAGCAAAGTTTTGCAAAGTCATATCAGAACGACTCGGCATGGCAACTGGCGGGTACGACACGAAGCTTTATTTGTGTTTGCTTCGTTAATTTGTTACTTACAGTGTGCCAACTTGCGGGATGTCTGTGAAAAATATTTCACGTTCCGCAACACTTTTAGCTGATTGTGAACTTTCAGCTGGCTGTTTCTTATTTACAGTCGCCAGTTAGGTCTCGGTTTCACAATCAGTCGACTGCATCCATAGCTTTTCCTCCTCTGACATTGAACTTTGGCTTATGATCTTGACCTTTAAACTTGACTTAAATAGCGTCAAAGTGAACCATTATATCAGATATCTACTTCAACGTTGAGGTGTGCATTTGATATGAAAATAGTTGGTATCAATGATGATGGAATAATGCAGGGAACCTTATCATGATATCCGTTATGCGCTGATGGCCGTTGTACCTGACCGAAGACTGCAGTATGAACAGAAGCTGAAAATGTTGCGAACAAACCGTGCCACTATCCTCGAAGCCTTGCGACAGGTTCGTTTTCTGACGCTTGTTATATTGTATTAATATTTGTGCCTTTTGCTGTTAGCAGTAGCCGTGTCATGTCCCGTGAATTAAAGATGACGTTAAACTCCAACTAACTAACTGCCATAAGTGGAGTCTTTTAGATTAGGAATATATCGGCCACAGATACAGAGTTGTTTGTGTACCTCTATTCTGTGCTATTTCATCTTGGGTCATGTTGTTTTTGTTAACTGACTAATTTCTCTTACTTAGCTCTCAGTAGTGTGCCATTTCCTTCTTTGGCTAATGTTGTAACTTAGTGCATAGTTGCAATTCATTATAGAGATCGTATCTATCGTTAAATATAGCATTGAATACATGAAGAACTTTGCCTATGAATTATGTATCAGATCTGCAACCTTGTTGTCATATTATTTATTTTTATTTATTTTCTGCTTAAAACAGTTATAACTAAAAAACAATATAGAATGGAAGCTGTTATAGTTAATATTGACAGTAGTTGCTGTGCTTATATTTGAATGCAGCGTTTGGATTCCAAGGTATCTGTTATTTCACTTATGCTAATGTTTCTGTTGCCGAGCTTCAGTGACCGGCGTTGTTGTTCCTAGCTTGGTTTAATTTCTGCGATGCAAATCGCTCCATTGTTCATGTTCATGTTTTGTTATGCTTTTACCACTCGACAGTGTCTGTGAAGGTGCTATATTTGCGGGCTGTCCCATTGTTCCGTTCGTTCGTCCACACTACGGTCACGAACACCTTGAACAGTTTTGGTAAAACCGACCAGAATATTCACTGGCCCCTACTGACGACCTGATTAGAGGTCAGAGGTCAAGGTCACAGCAGGCCGTCTGTCAAAGGCATCCACGTCCTTTTTGTAGTTAATTAGATATTTTGTTCTTGTTATTTGCAAATGTCGAAGCATAGTGTGTTAAGCTTTATTAATTTATTTTTTTGTGCCAAGATCGCCATAATGTTGGTTGTCCAGAATTTTATTTGATTAATTGTGAACAGTTTTTGATAACACGTTTTGATTGTTCATTGATCTGTGCTTTGTTCTATGTTGCAAATAAATTTCGTTGTTAATTTCATTTGAGTTTTTGCCTCGCTGTGCGTGGACTTACTTGATTTAGTTGATTCTTATTGCATGCATTTTCATTTGTGAAATTTGTTTCAGTTCTGTTACATTTCGTCCACGCAGGACCTGGCTTTAGATTATTCTATTTGAGTAATTGAATGATTTTTTGCATGAGCATCGGATAAATACTGTTGAATAAGTGAAGTATGGTATTTATATTCTACACATTTTAGAATAATCATAAAATGGGTTGTTGTTTTTGTTAAAGCTGGGTAGTTAGAAGTTGCATATGTTACAATATGCATTTAATGCTTTGGAAGAAAAATTAGATGAGACCAATCTGCATTATGTTGCACATAGCTGCAGAGTCATTATCATTCTGTTGTTTTTAACATGGGTAATATAAACAGGGCTTTGCCAACCATGTTTGTTATCAAGTCGTAGTTTACTACAGAAATTGAAACTGTGAATTTTACTGTTGTCGAGAGATTTGGTAATATATTACATAGTAAAAATATTGTGATGTTGGAGCATAAAGTTGAACTAGTAGCAGTATAGCCAAACAAATTGTTCCAAAACCAATATTGTGCCATAAATCAGTGATTAGATTGCTTAAACGTTGTGTCAGTTGTCTGTTCTGTTTTCGCAGGGTGGAAAGGATGACCCTCAGTTAACTCCAAAGCATAAGAAAAGATGCCGGGCTAATACCGCTAGTGGTGATAAAGCTGCCTCCAAAACCAGTCTGAGGTTGTTGCTAAATGGAGACGAAATGGCTGAGAGCGGTGAAGCAAGTTCCGGCTTGACTTTGTCGTCTGGTGTCGGAAATGATGGCGGCAAAGGAAACTGTCTTGAGGTATCTGCTCTGGCAGCGGGAGATGCTACGGGCGTGAACCCACTGTCAGTTGAGACTCAGTTGTCGGAGTCGCCGGCCGGGCCCATCAGCAACGGTTCGACCACTGACACGGCGTCCGAGGTAGCCAGTCTGATCCACTCGCCGGGGGAGAGTTCGTCTGTTTCCACTGTTGACAGCTCGTTCGACGGCAGAATTCCGACGAGAAGTGTCGACACCGACGCAGCCGACGAGCGCTGTTCACTTGACGACAGCAAAGCCGACCTTGACAACCGTCTCGCTGCCGCAGCCCAGGTGCTCGCAAGTGAAGATGCACGAGCTTCTGTTCTCAACACCAGTGAGAGCGATCATACAGCGGGTATCAAGGCTGGTGACGATATTCCACACGCTGACGGGGATGCAGCTGATGGTGAGTCGTCACAGAAAGCAAATGGGCAGAAGTGTCCGCCGCGTTTTAGCACTAAGGTCAGTACAGCCATTTTCATCTGTACAAGATCGTCATAGTTGATGTTGTTTCAAAATTTGATGCATGATCAGTATCTGTGCCTGAAAAATTGCGTGTTCTTAGTCTTTTTTCCTGACATTATTCTGGACAACTCGTAGTTACATTTAACTTATTACCGTTAGTGAATCCTGAAGTGATATTTATTACGTGGACCACTTTTAAAATTTTTTGATTGATTGATTATTGATATCACTGGATGACTGGCAGACCAAAGGTTGAGGGTAATCAGGAGTTCTAGGTTCCTGGGTGTAGGGTGGACGTTTGGACAAGCCACATAGAATCATCCAGTAAATTCATCTAAGAGTAAGGAAGGAGGCCCAGTGAAATACTTAAACCAAGTTCTCTGTCTGTAGTAGCAATTTTCCCACACTATTCCATTCTAACTTTACAACATTGGTACACACCATCAAATTACACAACCTTAGTTACGATGCTTGCTCAGCATCTTAGCAGAGTTCCTCTCTGTGAAGATATGAAGGTACTTCAGTCTGTCTGTCTGTTTTGTTTGTCTGTTGGTCACGTTCATGAGCCGTGCAAAAACGGTTGAACCGATCGAGATGCCATTTGGGGGGGCTGACTTGGGTGGACTTAAGAAATCATGTATTAGATGGAGGTCCACATCCTCCAAGGTCCAATTGTTGGGAGTTGTCTAGCCATTGAAAACCATAGGAATCACTACTTCGGCATTTCAGGCAGCTATAAAAATCAATAACTGCGACAGTATATGTATATATATATATGCGTTTGGCCGCTATTACGTTACGTTGTCCCCTGTCATGAAAAATCTGCCCCTTTGATATGGTCCGTCATTAAAATTCTTCCACAACTCTTTGTGTTTGTGTTATAGTATCTGTGTGTTACTGGTGAATGTTTTCCTTTTGATTGTATGTGATTTAGATTCTTCAGTACCAGGCCAAGAGATTGGCTGGAAAGAGTTGGATGTGAAACCTTCACTCCATGTTCACTTCCTTGCAAGATGAGTGTTCGAATATCCTTCGTCTTTGTGTGCAAAGGAACTGGCTCAGCTGTTGAAGCGCGTTGATGCCGAAATTTCCAACTGTGAAAGCTGTCATCGTGACGAAATAGAAAAACGCAAGAAATACAAGGTTTGTGATTCGCCGATTCAGCAGTTTTTTATAGCTTCATTGTGAGTTTTCCGTGGTTCTTGTTATCTATGCCGAGCTAGCCACTGATGCTGATCCGGTACGTGCAAATTAGTTATCAAGTCAAAAAATCTAATGCTGGTTTATACCTTCATGTTACCAATTAATAGCCAAATAATAATAATAATAATAACGTGTGCAGTTACAGCATAAAATATATAGTCCTCAGAATGTGTAGAATATAAATACCATACTTCACTTTTTCAACAGTATTTATCCGATGCTCATATAAAAAATCATTTAATTACTCAAATAGAATAATCTAAAGCCATGTCCTGTGTGGACGAAATGTAACAGAACTGAAACAAATTTCACAAATGGAAATACATGCAATAAGAATCAACTGAATCACGCACAGTGAGGCAAAATGCTAAGGAACTTAATAACAAAAAGTTATTTGCAACATAGAACAAGGCACAGATCAACAAAGAACCAAAACAACACGTCATTAACCACTAAACACTGTTCACAATTAATCAGCAAATAGTAACGCGTTACTGGGCTAGTTACTCCAAAAAGTAACGCGTTACTTTTGTAATGCGTTATCACCCAGCACTGCATGTATCGGACCACTATGAGGTCTCAGTGCTGAGGTCCAGAGTAAGCTGGACCTCTGCCTGCAATAAGAACGAACGACCCCAGATGGTGACCTGGCCTCATCAGTTTCTTCGCCCACCACCAAACTCTGGATAGATGGCACATCGCTCCCTTTACACCAGTACCCTGAGGTAGCCAGTAGCCACCACAGCTACTCAGATATAAACTGGGATGGCTGTGGACCATCAGCGATGTAGTCCTCGAGACCGCAGTCTTGGTCTTGAGACCGGAATTTTGTAGTCTTGGTCTTGGCACTTGTGATCTTGGTCTCCGTCTCGAAGTATCGGTCTCGGTTGTTTTTGAGATCGATCAGTAACTTGTTAGCATGCATGTGTCGTATAATTGTAATTTGTGCTGAAAGGGGACGTTAAACTCCAACTAACTAACTTCTTTCGCACAAGTTGATAACAAAGACTGCAATTTTCATAAACTTAACGAAATTTTATGCCGATTGTGAACTGTATAACAGACTTATGATGGTCGTTTTATGACACTCGTGAAACTTTAACTGTTACTATGAGCAATGTGTATTTGTTTTTTGTTTCGTTGCCAGTCTTGGTCTTGAAGGAGCTGGTTAGGTTGACTCCTCCGAGTCTGCCTAATAAAGTGGGTCTCAAATGTTCGTCCGTCCGTCCGTCCGTCCACAAAAAGTTTCTTCGACTTCAATGTAATATGGTGTGTAGGTTAATTAGGGCACAATACCTAAAGCTTATCGGTCCGGATTTTTGATTTTGTCCTAGTTTTTGCGACACGTGACTTTGAAGTTGGCAGTAAGTAGGAGTCGACCGCCAGTCCCGTACGGGGCTATTTTTTGGTCTCGGTCTTGAGAGCTGTTCTTGGTTTTGGTACTGCTGATCTTGACATGTGGACTGTTATACATGCAGGTTGACGACTGTCGGCGGACGCACAACTACGACCAGTTCATCTGCACATTCCTGTCGATGCTGGCCGAACAGGGTCAGTTGGCCGGGCTGGTGGAGCAGCACATGTTGATGAAACGTAGGCAGGGCTCCAGCGTCGGTCGACTGCACAAGATTCGCAAAACTGTTCGCAAGAAACGCATCAGACACAAATGATAGACTGCTGTCCGATTATTCGCAAATTACCCAAGAATTAGGCTTATTGTTAGTCCATTGTTGCAGAGAATAGTCTATTGCATGTGGAATGTGTAGATTTTTGACATTGGTAAAATTGTTTAGGTTCTGCACAGCACTTTCTGTTAATTCAAAGCTAAATGAGTCCATCTGGTTTGTGTTCATACTATTTGCAGTGAAAATGCATTTTGCAATTTTCGTAAATGGATTTTATTACAGTGATAGTAAATAAATTCAGTGCTGTTATTTGATCACCTCTGTTGTGTTGAAGTTACGACCTTATGACAGTACAGAAATGTATGTATGTATGTATGTATTATTATTATTATTATTATTATTATTACCACACAGTCCTTTTTTACACGTGGAAACCGGTCTGTATGAAACAATAGCCGAATTGTGCAGATGTCAGGCAATGATTTCCAGACTGTTGGATATAAAAAACTGAAGGCACAAATGCTTCAGATGCTATGCGGGATGCCTGAAACAATCGGTACCAATACGTCGTGAAGTTATTAAGTCGGCTGAGTATTGTCCTCCTCAGTAATACACTGCCATTTGGCATATATAAATATTCATCTCAGTTTGGACCCTAGTTTGTTTGTTCATTTTATGTTATATGTATTGCATAGTTAAGGTTTATTCTGGTGTCTTGTTGTAATTGGTTTAGTTTAGTCCTACGGTGCGATAGTTGCCTTCCCCTGTTGTAGGCGCTAGCGTAATTATTTAAACGGGCCTCTCAATCCCTTTCTCTTTTGGGTGGTTGCTGAACAAAAAGGCAGCCAGAGTTGAGGTTAATATATTGCTGGCCTTCCTTCACTGGATAGGGATAGCTCTCCAACCCTGACCTTTTGTCTCTGATATAGCCGTGTTTGTGCTGAAAGGGCTGTTAAACTCCAACTAACTAACTCCTGCCTTGCCACGCAGTTGCTGAGGCGTCTGCAGGCTGGGTGGGTGGAGACAAGCCAACAGTGATTGGCAGCTTGTCATTTCAGTTCCTGCAGAACACCGCTTGGAGTTTTATAATTTCATGCATGTACTACTGAAGAGTTATGAGCCAAGATTTTGTTAAATTAGTTATTTCGTTATTACCAACTGTTGAAATATAATGTTATATTAACATTTATATGCTTATATCACACTGTGGCAGAACGGGACCATTTTGAACCGCTGACCCTACTAGGCAATTACATCAGTATTTTATCTGTGTCTGACATTGACATTAGTTAATTTTAGCATTAATTGATATTAATTAGTTAACAGACAGCGCTTTTACTGTGGATTCATGAATTTTTATATACAGAGCGGTTAAGTTTGTAATGTTTACGTATAGCATTTCGTTCAATGTAGTGTTTCCTACTTGCTCATTTGTTGCCAATCACTTTAGTAGTCCAGGTAGAGCTAATGGCTCTGTATTAGTCTGTGTCTGTACAATAACTTTTGAACTGAATTACCTTTGACCTAAATATTTGCATGCTGGTTCACCTTGACCCAGTGATGTAGTTGAGGCTTTTTTTCTGTGGGCGAGGCCACGGCAGTAAGGATTTCCAGCGAGGCGAGACTAAGCAGCTGAGATGCGAGCCGAGGCAAGGACAAAGCAGGAAGCTTACTGGTTGAGGCAAGCGAAGCAGTAAATGTTAACGTTATGGGGTTGGTCTTGGCTGACCCCTAACCATCACTCTGGGTTATGTGGCTTACCTATTAACCATATCAACCAAGGCGAGACCGAGGCAGTGAGGTCGAGGCAGAGGCGAGGCAGAGGCAAGCCAATGAAATATCGAGGCAGCTGGTATGAGGCCAAGGCATCAACATTGTCTGCATCGAGGCAGCCTCGAGGCGAGGCATCTACCTCGAGGACTACATCACTGCTACGACCTGGTCTAGGTCATGGTTAGGGCTGTAAATTTTTCGCGGCCAAAAATCGGCAAATTCGCACTCCACTTGTGGCAGCAACTCCCAATTTGCTGTTGCAATTGTAGCAATGCCAAAGAGCCGAATCCATCTTTCTGACGTAAAACTAAAATACCGTTTTTGCTTTCAGTAACAAACTTGTCAAAAATCATTAACTAGAAAATTGTCAGCGAATGAGTAACGTCAATTCAGTCAGTACATTTCAGTCGGTGTTATATTGAATTGCATATGAAGTTTATAAGCTAAAGTTGTATACATTTCTATCATTTGTAGGCTACTCCATGCTGTTATTTAGATGTTGATGGATAAAAGTAGTCAGTTTCGCGGCAAAATGCAAGAATTCGTGGTAGTAGGTCAAATTCACGAATTCTGCAAATCCCGCAATGGCTGTGAATAAAATCTACAGCACTAGTCATGGTCGTTGGTCAACATTCACGGTCACGTGATGAAAAATGTTCCATTTTGGATGTTGATGCTCATTACTGTGCGATGTATTTTTGGTTTGTGGAGTTCGTTGTGATAAAGTGGTTGTTATGATCTCAAATGAGTGCGTTCCAGTTAGTAGAAGCACCACGCCAGCAGCTGGCGTGTGTCCTGTGTGTTATTAGTGCTTTGACATTGTTGGTCAATCATCATGAAGCTTATAAACTATACTGCATCTGTAATGTCAAGGATGTGATTTCACCAAAGTGAGTTGATTGCAGTCGCTGGTTAACTAATCCACTTTCCAACACGCTGTTTGCAGATGTGGTCGAAGTTAACTAAGCATAGTGCAGTTGGACCTAAAAGCTTTCATTACAGCCCATCCGATAAAGCTGGAATATGTATATCAAAGCCACTTCAGAGTTTTCTGTGCATGCAGCTTCTATGTTGATGTGACATTAACATGTTTCGTATAATGCCGTTATTGTGCACCAGTGAAGTAACAGTAAATAGTGACCCTGCTGCTGTTGTCTGTGAATATGTAACTTCGACAAATATTTTTCGGTATCGGTGATTTTCGGCATAGACAAGCACTGTTATGTTCTGTTGATCTCCGGTTCATGCAGTGCATTTAATCATCTCTCCTGTCGTCCATAGTCTGCCTGTTTTTCATATTTCACGATAATGCACCCTTACCTTTGAGTTACATAAAAAACAGACAAACGGGGGGTGAAAAACAACCCATCCCAAAAGTGGCGGAGGTACCAACTGTATGCTGGTCTAATGTATTGTGAAATATACCGTATCTATTCTGCTGAAAATCTGTATGTATAGGACTACTGTCATTATTGATTAGAAATGTTTTGAGCATGGTATTACTGTTTGTTTTTTATCGCACTGATCCGGTGTTAGACCCTGTTTTGTACTCCGTGCCACCAAAATGTGCTGATGAATTCATACCCTAATGTATTTAATTGTCCTATTAATTGTGGAAGAAGAACACGTTTTAATCTGCCACTAAGCACATAACAAAAACATATTTTGATGTGATTGTAACGTCAACCGCACATAAAAATAGTAAATCGCTGATGAAAAATCCATATTTATTTGGCGGTAACAGCACAGCATTGCAGATATTTATTTCTAGTGGCTTTTAAAGTTGTGTAATAAAAAGTGTGAATGGTTCAGCCACTTGACTCTCTTTTTCATGTTAGTGATTACTGCCGACTTTCCTAACCGTTGAACGTTATTATAGGCTCGAAGGGCCTATAATGTAAATATTCCACAGGGCAAAACGGTCTTCACGCGTTCGGGAATAACTCCGCCGAAAGTGAACCGATTTAGATGAAATCCGGAACATTGTGGGCCAAATGTGGGCAGCTGGTTCTGGCAGATTATGGGCGCGATCCGCGCAGTAGCGATAGTTTGAGTCTTGAGAAGTGTCATTTTTCCAAAAGGAACGCAAAAATTGCTCACAAAATTTCCAGGTCTTGCGACTTCAGGCCGTCATAACTCCGCAATGATTACAAATGCCGAAAACTCACGGCCAATTGGTCCCCCTACAGGATGTCTAGTTTCCATTTTTACCGTTAGAATCACTTCAAAGTCTTTCCTCTGGGCTGTATGCTGCACACCAGAAAGGGACTTAGCCAAATATTCGGCAACGTCTGTTGTCCGATATTGTCCAATAGTACGTTGCACTGCTGATGCGGCCATGGCTCTGGTGCGGCCTCGTGAGCGATATATTGAAGAAAAGTAGACTAAATTGGAAACTGAAAGTAAGTAACACAGACATAACGCTAGCATCACTCAGTCGCAGGCACGTGACATTAGGTATCATCAAATGCAGGAACTAAACAGCTTGGGCATCAGTAAATAAGTAAACAGTTGTCACCTGTCGAGTACTCCGGTGGTAAACGCTCTCTTTGAGCATATGTTGCACTTGCAGTGTGTCTCCAGATACACTGCAACCCGTCTAGGGTTACATGTGGTCACTGCTGACAAATAGTGGCGTATGCATGATTCAACTGGATGCATTGAGACCCTAATTGAGAGCGTAGCAAGCAAGAAAAAATCATACATTATATTAGAAGAATTTAATTATTTATTTTGACTTTAAATTACGTACTTTTACAGCATTTTCCGTTGATTTTTGTAGCTATAGAGGCAGACTTCATGCATAAAATCAGAATAATAGGATTTTTCTATTTTTTGACTTTCAAAGTGAGTGCCGTGGAATACGCCACTGATGCTAAATGCAGTTTCTGAATCGTAAAGAAACAACGCTTCATGCATTCATTTTACAGGACCCAAGTCATGCGGCTTGATTATGACTCATAAATAGGCCTACAGGCTACAGCGATGGGTGTAAATCAAGGGGGACGAGTCCCTCTGCAGAATTTGGAGCGGGAGACTAATGCAAATTGTCCTCCCAGATTTTGTCACGTTTCAAGATTTCAAGTACCAGACTGCTTGCATTATTATGCATTAACATGCTTACTAACCCCATAACTCTGACGTATACCTCATCATCCACGAAGTCACCACTTTAGGCTGAAAATTCAACATTTTCTGGCGAGGTCACGGACAAAAATACTGCTCTGAATTCATCAAAACACGCCATTTCAAGTAAAAATTCATTTTTCCGGGAGGGCCTAGCCCCTCCTCAGACATTTCCCCGGTGGGGAGGGGTACCT
>Ga0209780_1000376_pt1 | contig 22994 bp, 14 predicted proteins | sample WorMetexBAHAMAS2_FD_187384 | JGI IMG/M metagenome (GOLD analysis project Ga0209780, IMG submission 187384) | Marine gutless worms symbiont microbial communities from Max Planck institute for Marine Microbiology, Germany - Inanidrilus exumae... | ecosystem: Host-associated > Annelida > Digestive...
CGGTGTTTACTTATTTTGTTACTTGTGTTAAGTATTTGTCATCTATGTCTACAACAGTGATTGACAGTTGACTGACAGCTATGAGATGTAAACAATTGTCCTCCAGGAAGTACTAATATAGCTAACCGCCTGCCAGTGCCTGGTGATGTTGATTATAAACATGCCGGGGTCGTACGAAGGATGGTTATACAAGTTTGATGGAATAATTGCTTGAGCTTTTGGAATTAGTCTTTCTCAACAGGTTTAAACCGTGTAGTTCATAGTTCACACAATAAAAAGTATAAAATTACAATGGCTGTAGTGTTTTAGAATGGCGTGTCTCGTAGGCTACGTCGTCGGGGACCCTTCGACGTCTGCTCAGATGATTAAAACTAGTTAGAGAAGGTCGGGACTGAAGTACGGCCCGGCCCTGTGAAATGTAATCCCTCATTAATGGACTGCTGTAAGCATTATGGATTGTTAATTGTGCTCCCGCAAGTAGAAATAGCTGTAAGAGTTGCATTTCAGTTCTGACTATGATTCTGTAAGTAAGTAAGTACGTTTATTAATGTTGTAAGCATATGGCAATGCTAGATTTTAAAACATATGGCCTAAATACATGACACAAAACAATATACACTCAGCACACATAGGAAACTTCCTCTTCCAGGTAGGTGCCAACTCGGAGGTCGAGCAATACAGCACCATGTAACGAATACAGCTATGAAATGTGGAAAAACAAACCAATTAAAATAATCAGTGAATTCTGTGACTAAAATGAATGCATTGAAACAACAAGGCAACAAGTGGCTTATTCAACATGGAAATTTGCAGCAGATTTATACATTCAAGACTTAATGTGCAGTACTTGCCTAGCTGTCATCTAATTTGTTAATTTGCTGAATTTCACATCAGTGCAGGAGTGGGGGCATTTGGCCCCAAAACTAAAAAATACGTAATTTTGGAATATAAATGCCCCACAGGGGTGCATCACTTTTGTGACTTTTATGAAAGTCTCAGTATTTGGTAACATGACCCTGACTGCACCCATAAGGGGGCGTGGTGGTAATTTTTCATCCCAAGGCTAACACTTGATATAGCCTACCTGTATACAAAATTTTGTGACTTTAGCTTCAGCCATTTCAGAGATATTATTGGGCCCAAAATGTAAAAAAAACTGCTCTTGCAGTGACCACGTGATGTGCTATATCAGAGTTGAAATTCTGCTGCACAGCTGTATGGAAAATAACATTCGTAAAGGCTTGCGGTAGGACAGACTGGTAGGTGACTCACCTTGAAGGTGACTGAAGGTCATCAGATGCTTTGTTCCATTCTTGGAAGTGGTTGTTAGGTTTAGTATCAGTAAGAATATCCCATACGTCTGTACTTTTTGCCTGCCATGCCCATTATATGCCTTGTTTGCAGAGGAATTATTTGGCACCGTTTTTGTGCTTGCTAGATACAAAGGAGATGGAGGATAACAACACCAAGGCTTGCAATGTCGAGGACATTGTGTCGTTTAGTCTGGAAGACAGTGACACTTCAGATGTCGACAGTAAATTTGAGTCGCTGACAGCAACACCGCCTGAGTTGCAGCAGTATGTTGGTGCCGAGGGTGGCGACGACATTTCTCTGGGAAGTCACGTCAGCAACGAACGCGACAGCAGTAGCTACGACAGCCTCGGTGATAATGAGGACATTTCTCCAAGGTAATTTCCTGTCATCGTCATTAATGTTCCCGGGGTGCTGGCATCTAAGAGGTGGCGTAAAAGGAGCAAGTCAGTGACACCCATTTTTTATGGAGTGTGATGTTGGATGAAGAGGGGATGATTGAGGCCCAGCTACCAGTTGGGGTTAGTGCTTTGTGTTCACTTAAGTTGGGTAACAGCAAGGGCATTCGTTCGTTTGTTATTGCGGGTGGGGGTCCAGCATACTCTGGACCCCAGCACTGAGACCTTATGTTGGTCCAATGTGCCAGCCCAGGGAGAGGAGGGGAATTGGTACTTGCGTGCGGTATATGTGCACGGAGTGTTGGATGAAGGAAGGCTTGAGTAGGAGTGAACAGCTTGTTGGGTATTTCTAAAGCGCGCCCCGTCTAGGCGTTTTTTACTGTCTGGCTACGCCCAGACTGGCATTTCTTCAGCCCAGCCAGAGGACTTTGCCACATCTATCTGCTTCAGCTCACGTCAGCGCGGCTAATACCTTGATGCTGCTAATCAAGGCATCAGCAACGTCACAGTTTATAGAGGACACTGTCGAACCCTCTCATTTGTTGCTCGGGATTAACTCCCTGTTCGTCATGTGCATAGGAATCTTAGAAATAATTTTTTGGTAGGCGGACGTGCCTGGGCTGAGGCAGTAACCCCGGGCACTGAGTGCGTCATGCTCATTTATTTGGGATTTAAGAAATCACAGCGCAGTGTGACGCATGATTTTCTGTACCATATAAATATTCTTACTTACTTACTTACTTACTTACTTACTGCACATGGTACCCGAGTGCTTTAACCACTGGGGCACATGGGCAGGTCTAGCAGCAAGGGCATCCTGCTGTAAAAAACTGTGCCACTTACCCTATAGTTCTTCTTCTAGAATAAGTAGAGAAAGCAAGCCGATGGCGACCAGTTCATCTTAAAAATGGCTGTTAAGTGGAAATGGTAGCAGGATTACAGTAACACCTCTTAATAATATTGCTGTAGCTATCTTGAAAGGTTTCATAGCACCACCGGCTAATTTACATTAGTCTGGAAAATGACTGTTAAAGTTAGTGTATATGATTGACAAGGTATTGAATAGATATTAATTCACATAGGCTTAAATAAACTATAACACTGTGATAGTAAATTTTTTTCTGGTGACACACAGAGGACCAGTATGTTATTGCCTTGTTCTTTACTGTGTGTACAAGTTTTGAACGTATGGTGTAGTTCGTTGTTAGCCTTTTCACTTGCTCTTTAGTTTGCTTTTTTTTTAAAATATCTTTAAAGACATTATTCTTTTCTTATCCTTATTTTATGGTGTTGTATGATGATATGCAAAGCACAGTACAACTATGCCAGTGTGCATGTTATCGGTTGTTTAATAGTTTTATTGGTGATGTTATAGTCACGTTTCATAAATATTATGTCGCACTTAGCAGTTATGTAATATGTATATGCAATACTGCTAAATAGGGACCATGTGTATTTTTATTTGAAAATAGGCATTTTTGGAATTATTTTGGTATAATACACAAACAAACACATAAGTGGCTGTGATTGAAATGATGCAATGCAACTAGGCTTCAACCGAATATTGGATTCACTTTAGAGCACATTTTGGCGGTGTTCACGCGTTCGTGAACCGATTTGGATCAAATCTTGAGCACTCTGAGAACATTGTTGGGGGCTTGCCCTGGCAGATTTTGGGCGCAATCCATGCAGTAGCGACACGGACAGCTGGAGAGCCAGGCGAAGTTTTGTTTTCTTTCTGTCCGTTAAGCAACGCATGATTTCCCTTAAGCCAAATTTCACAAAATTTGAACACAACACGTGGATCGGTGTTGCAATGAAAACATTCGGAACAGAATTTTGAAAATTTTACCATAAGGGCCGTTTTTCCAAAAAAATACCAACATCTTGTGACTTTAGGCCACCATAACTCTGCAATGATTACAGATCACCGGAAATTCTCTACCAAATGATCCCTTTGTGGGAGTATAGTTTCCAGTTTTACTGTTGGAGTTAATCCAAAGTCATTCTCCTGGCCTGTACACTCCGTACAAGAAGCCTCCCAAATTTTCTGTGATGTCTGACACGGGTTGACAACGTGGCAGATAACGCTGACATCGCTCAGTTGCAGGCAGCCAATCACCATGACCATTGAGTCACGTGACACTAAGCCTTGTCTAATGCAATAAGTAAACAGCTTGCACACAGATAGCCGAATGCTTCGAGCCGAATACTGTATTGTGGGCATTCCACACATGATCCCTTTGTGGGAGTTTAGTTTCCAGTTTTGGTTTTAAAATATATCTATCATGTCTCACACCATGTGTTAATAACAATATTGGAAGAAATAGCGTAAGTTATAAGCGTTCTATTGGTTGTTGTCTTGTTGACATATTCACGTTGTCAAGCATGTTTTTTTCGTATACTTTTCGCATGATTCTCATAATTTAGTTCAGTTTTTTTTGTATTCTATGTACACAGTTTGTCTGAACCGCCATGTCCTGTCTTTCATTCGGCAAGCACTGACAGTTTCTGGTGAGTTCAACCTGACATATGATGTGCCTGCTTTTCATCCTCCTGTTTTCTTTTCCAGCAGTTTTCATGTTTTGTTGCAAGTGTTAGATAAGTGAAAAGATTCATTTATTGCCTGACGTCCTGTAATAATGTCTCAGTTGTGTTCCACGTCATTCTGCAGCAGCCGAGTCTGTTGTTTCGAGATGTTGATTCAACTAAAATATCTGGTAACTAGAATAGTTGCATAATGTATTTTATACAATTTTATGATTATCTACAGTCTACGGCATCTCGAAACCCAGTGGCTAATCCAGCACCTCCAATTCATTCATACGTAAATGATTATGTCTCTCATAAATTTTTTACTTACTTAATTACTTAAATGAAACTGTCTGAGAGGTTGAAGGATCAATTTCCTGATCCGTGTCACAAACTAGGTGTGTTTGCTGCATGGCATGTTTGTGAGCATGATTGTGGCTTGTCAGTTGGAAATTCTGTGGTTTGCCTGCTTGTTGTAACAAGAAGTTCAGCTAACACAGAGGGACCACACGACGCGCTGTTAGTTGAAATCTTGTTAAATTCTGCACAGATGTACAAAAAATACCATTCAAAAAGTCGTGCAATAGATGATTGACCTTCAGGGTCACTCAAGGTCAACGGAATTGCTGCTGTTCGATAGGCCACATGTCACTTAAGTTAGTCGTCTCCATCTTGTGCCGTTTCCAACATTTTGCCACATTTACAGTGCACGTGACTGTCTGTGACCTTGAGAAGTCGTTTGAAAAGACACTGCTTAAAAACAGAAGCCACCCATGCTTTCCTAGTTCTGATGGTTGGCTGACAGGAGGGACATCCAACCAGTAAAAAACCCATTCCACTAATCCCCAAAGGCTTCTCTTCCTGAACAGATGGAGGAGGAGAGTCCGAGGAGGTACCAGCTTACCCAAGTTTACCTGGAAAAATGGAAAAATAAAAAATAATAAAAATAATAATAATAATCTCGGGTCCACAAACTTGGGTCCATTGGTGTATTTTATTCTGTATTTTTGTGGTAATTTGGTAACAAGTGGTCCGCGTATAACGAAATTTTGAACACAAGTCAAATGGAAGTAGTGGTAGTAATGGCAGTGGTAGTAGTGATGTAGAATGCATGCTGTATGTGGCGGAGCCTTGTCGTTGGCTTAAATTAATATCTATCGTCTGCCAGGCAGGACAGCTTGTTGCATGTATGAATTAACGCTTTCTTTGATGTTCACATTGCCGACTCAGTGAATGCCATGCGTTTGATTGCTGAAATGTTAACCAGTTGCGTATTGTTGTTTCGTGTTGAAGGCTGCCAGTGCGTGATCGGTACGTTGATAGTTCGTCTTAGTAGATTAAGTTGATATGTTTTTTTGGAACTAGTTTGTAGTTCAAAATTGAGCAGACTCTTTGCACGTTAATGTTTAGGCCTATTTTGTATATTTACGCCTTGCCACTGGACACTGTCGGCAAAGGCGTTATATTTTCGGGCTGTGCGTCCATTGCGTTCGTCTGATAGCTCGTAAAACCCCGAATGTTTGCCCGCACAGATCTTGTTAGCACAATATCTTAAGAACGACTGGAGCGGTGTTGATGAAACTTGCAGGAAATATTCACTGGTCGCCACGGATGACCTGACTAGGTTCTGGAGGTCAAAGGTCAAGGTCACAGTAGGCCGGCGAGGTGGCGAACGCATCCTGGTCGACGCTGGGACGTCGAAGTCCATCTAGCTTGTTGTTAACTCCAGTAGCAGTTATTAATGTTGACAGTTGATGTGTATGCTGCAAGCTGAAGTCAGACACCAAGGAAGTAAGTAAGTAAGTAGTTATGTATAATTTATAAATGCACAGAGTGGTCAGCAGTAAGCCGAATCTGTTTTATGCCATATCTTACAGGTGCAGTTTTAACGTTACGCGAAAGTGCATTTTTTAGGTTGACAGTTTAAGTTTATTGCACATGTTATTACAGCTGATACAACAAATCCATATTTATATATTTTATTGATCATAAAGACCCTCACAATGCACTAAATGTAACACTCTTACTGTGCAGTACATACTGACAGAATGTACTAATTGCAGTCATTCTCAACATAAATACTGTTCTGTCATCAGTGAATTTTTAAACATTTTGTCTTGCAAAAATGTTATGGACTTTGTACTAATGTGGATGAGAAATTTTGACCCCACCTAAGGGCACGGTATAACCTAAATTGTGTTGAATATACCATCAAATCCTAACCATGAAAACAACTTTGTTCTGTATATGTTATATCCTGGTCAGTGTGTCATTTATCATAAAATAAGTTTCTTTGAAATAGAGGAATTTATTTTGGTTTTGTATAAGAGTGAGCTTTTTATTTGCATACTATTTTCATACTGTTTTAATTTCTTTATTACTTTGTGTGAAATTTCGATATGGAAACTTAAGACCGGAGGGTGATCGCAAAGAAAATAGAAGATTAAAGTGGTGAGCACATTCTGATGTCGCTTCAAAAGTTTTGTTATTGTCTGGCAATTTCCTACGGAAAGTTAAGTTCTAAAGGTGAAGGTGAACGTTGCAAAAGTGCTTCTGTTGTGAGATGTATCCACTCCTTAACATTGGTTTGGGAGGATGAGGAGGTTGGATTCACCGGAGGGGTTCCAGAGTTTTGGGATTTTGCCCCTTTCAGCACATCCAACTGGCGAAATTATATGTCCAATGCAAAAACGTTTTCCAGGTGCAAGAATAGTATGGACCTCCTGTGTGACCATGCCGAGTTTGGTGGTCCGAGACCTCGCCCTCTGCCAGTATAGGCGAAAATGTTCCATGCTTTTTATCGGCAAGATGCACGCAACACATATGCCAGTATTTCCAGTGGCGTTGCTAGGATTTGGTGCCAGGAGGGGCACAAAAGTTACTGGGTGTTTGCATGACGCGACTGTCAACATATAGTCGCTGTCAAACTTTGTAGGTCAAAGTACAATGAAAACAGTAAATTGTTGTAAGTTGAAGGGGTGCAGGGCCCCAGTGCCCCATAGCTGGCGACGACAGTGAGTATTTCGGTTACCCAGAGGGAGATCATGAAGTTTTTGGCCCGCAGGGACGACATGTTGCACTGATGGGTGCAAAATTTGGCATAGAGGAGTTGATCCTTATTTCGCCCAAGATGCCGGGCTGGGGTGTGATACATGGTATTGACCTCCTTTATCACCATGCCAAGTTTGGTGGTGCTCAGATGTTGCACGCCACAGAAAGAGCGAAGTGTTTTTGGCCGCCACACCTTTTAATGACAAAGTTTGTGAATGCGACATCGCCATTAAGCTGTTTGAACTCAGAAATTATTCTGATATCGTTGGATAAGGGAAGGTTTGTAGTTGTGCATGCACGTTCACATTTGTCTCTGTGCCGCTAGGTGGCGCCACGAGAGAAGGTTGAAGTTGAAAATACGGCTAAATTTGGAGTTTTTCACCCAAATGGTGATACAGTAAAACAATTCAGATATTTGGCTTGCAAGCATAAACTATAGGTCTGCTTTGTCTTGCCAAATTTGGCCCTGATTGGTCAATGCGATGGGTATAGGAGCCCCAAAATTGCAAAATTGGTCCAATTTGTTGTTTTTCAACCACAGGGGCAGCAGTATAAACTGTTCAGGGTGAAATTTAGCCTTTATTAGGGAAAGGGGTATGTACAGGAGCCTCACAAAGTACACAATTCGCGTTTTTTGGCGCCCAAAATTTGTGAAATAGTGGGATGTGTGGGCCATGCTGCCGGTTCTGCATCGCCTGGGTGTTACTGCTTGTGGTTTCTAGTTTTGCATGCAATGGTGAATGGTGTTTCTTTACAGTTTCAATTATTTTTTTACAGTCTTGCTAATCTTTGTAGTGTAGTGCCAATAAGTTACTGCATAATCTGTCTTACGTTGTATAAGTGATATGTACCTGCTTATTATTAACGCGGAATTCAGTACGCAGTATGGCTGCTGTTGTTAAGACTACCACGTACAGGGTGCGGCAAAAAACCTGGCAATTTGCCTCTGCGAGTCAAAAAGGTCACTGATGAAGCCGATAACGTTGCCAAGCTTGCACCAATTTTCAGAATTCTTTTTATTATGCGAGTAGAGGTGAATTCATAATAAACTCATTTCTAAGATGTTGCCGCTGTGTGTCGCTTCTTACAGTGGCTATAGGCCCATTTTTGTGCCGTCCCGTAATCATACTGTGCCTATGGTGCTTTGCCCTCGAAATTTTTCAGAATGATAGTAACTAATCGTGGTAGTTAAGTGAGTAAATGTTGATTTATTCTGGAAAACCTGGAGAATTCTGATTTAGAGTAAGGCTGTGGAAATGTGTGACATAGCTGTAACTTTGCTTTTTCAAACAGTAAAGAGTAAACTAATTAATGAGAATTAGCATTAGCAACTGCAAATTAATCAGAATTAGTTGCAAGTACCAGCTATGGTGAAACAGAGATACCGAATGGCAAATCAGTAATAAGATGAAGTATCATTAAAACAGAACACGCAATTGTTCCTGTCCGGTGTCCATGTTGTGTCTTACAATCAACTACGGTATAGCAGGTCCTTGTTTGCCTTTGCCGGCAACAGTGCTTCAAAGACACTGGGTCACTTTATCTTTTGCTAAAACCAAAGTCTAAAACCTTAGTCTAAAACCAAAGCTTAATCCGAACGGCTAAAACCTGGTTTTAGACCGAGTTCAGATTAAGCAAAAGATAAAGTGATTTGGTTTTAGACCAAGGTCTTAACTCTAAGAGATTAGTGATAATTGCCTATCTAAATGCATTAGAACGGTTGGGTTTGAGACCGGATTGCTCAAATTCAGTTTGATTTTAGACCAAACTTTGGTCTTAAAAGTTTATTGTTACTTCACGTTTTGCATTAATTAGGTCTTAAACCGGACTTGGTCTTAGACTAAGGTTTTAGACTTTGGTTTTAGCGAAACATAAAGTGACCCATTGTTAACCAGCCTATTTCTTCTGTCACTGCAGATGATACGATACGATACAGTAGATTTACGTGTGCTCAAAAGCTGACTTAAAGCCAGCTTAATCTAGCGCACAGCCCAGAAACGAAAAATAATGAAAAAAACAAAAATAAAAAACCGAGTAGCTCAGATGCCTGTGAGACTAAAAGCTTTCTTAGTGCCTGTTGACGTGGCTGATATAATTACTTGTTTTTCAATAGATAAATAATTAGAATTAGATCAATATCTAATGAATTAATTAGGCTAATTAATTACTTTTAATTAATTAACTAATTACCCATCGCTGCAGCTAGGATCACCAAACTTGACATAGAAATGTTTGAAGATAAGTCCTGGAAACATTTTTGGGGTCAGAAGGTCAAATGTCAAAGTTATGTGTAACCACAACATTTCCGGCATGGGTGTTTGCATTCTTATGACTTCTTTTAGTTAGAAACGCTGCTCTACCTTTCTTGTGAAACTAAAGCTGAAATTGTCTGTGTAACGTTGAAAGCTCGTAGCACAACTGTGTTGTTTTGTGATGTCGAGGTCCATGTCAGGCCACCATCTTCACCATCTTGCTCAGCATGGACTCCTGCAACGCTCGATGTCCAGGGGCCACAGCAAAGACTTTACTGTTGCCACGCCGGAAGAATTTGTCAAACGGTTTGGTGGCGACCGGGTCATAAACAAGGTACACTGCGGCGTGCCGTGGTTGAAATCCTCTCATTGTCGGCTGGTATTCTGCCCATTAACCCTTTAACTGCCAGACCGGAAAAAAATAATACCAAGTCAGTGTATGGGCAATAGCCAATACCACAGGCAGTATTATATCACATACCACGGTTATAAGTATAGCCTACCTAGCATCGCCGGATTTATCTGGCAGTCTGGCGATTATTATTTATTCTCTCCGCCGGAAATATCCGGCGGGCAAGTCAGCGAAAGGGTTAACCGTTAACCAGGCTTTGTTACATTAGATTTGGTTATCTCTAACGTCACATTAACCAAGTACATGTACGTATAAGAGGCTCAGCTCTCGCCGAGGGACCCGGACGCTCCGTGTTAGTTGAAATGTTGTAAGAATAATGCAAACAGATCGCATGCCAGCCTGAGGAGCACTTTCAGCAACTGTCACTTGCATGGTTTTGTACACGCATCATTGCAGTCGGCAAGCTTGTAGTGAGTTGTACATGTGATAAACAAACTTCCACTACCACCAACGTTCTTGATGACACTGTGTATTCCTGCGCCATTGGCAGCGTCGTGGAAGCTGACCACCGTGGCGGATGGCCACGCGGTGGATGGCCACAAATTTTCGGTGGTAAAGTAAGGCGTCTGAGCAATTTTTGTTGTACCCGAAATTTTGTTACCCGAATTTTTTAGTTAGATATTTTGCATCATGAAAATGAGTGCCTGAACTATTGCACGACATCAACGTGACTCACCAGGGGGCAGCACACGACGTGACCAGCATACATTTCGGTCCGAGTATTACAAGGACGGACATAGTTGTTCGTTATAGTTTGATAGGAAATTAAGCGATTGATTGGAGTAGTATGTATTCTGTGGCAGGTGTTGATTGCAAACAACGGCATTGCAGCTGTGAAGTGCATCCGGTCTGTTCGTCGATGGTCGTACGAGATGTTCAAGAATGAGTGTGCCGTCAGATTTGTCGTAATGGTAACACCAGAAGACCTCAAAGCCAATGCTGGTCCATACAGTCTTACTTTTTTATTATTGGGCCGCATCACGCGCACTCGGTAGCATGGTCTGTGTGTCTGTGTGTGTGTCTGTATGTTGGACACAGCGGTGAGCTGTGCAAAAATGGGTGAACCGATCGAGATGCCATCTGGGGGGGCTGACTCATGTGAGCCCAAGAAATGATGTATTAGACGGGGTCAAGATCGGATGAACCCATTTGCAGCTGAGAGGGGTGACAAGTCGGTGATGCAGCCTTTCATCGAAAGCCTTTGAACACTTGTTTGAATTCTTTCATTGTCAGGCTCAGGAGTTAATTTGTAATGGTGTTCATTAACGGTCTCACCACAACTCAAATGTGTGGATACACTTGCTTGCTAGATAATTTCCTGTGCCACCCTGTACTGTTTATTAACTGTTAGTGGTGGCATAGTGGTGCAACAAGTAGAGCATTAGACTTGCGATCAGCAGGTCGTGGGTTCAAATCCTACTCAGGGCAAAAGCTGCATAGCAACCTTGGGCGAGTTGTTCACACCCGTATGCTTCTGTCACCAAGCAGTATAACTTGGTACCGGCCAAGGGGCAGTGGTGCTCTGTGGTGCTTCTACTTTCCGTGGGATGGTAAAATGAGTACCAGCCAAAGGGCGGTGATGCTATGTGGCTGGGAACATTATCACAGGCCTGGCAGAAAGTAATGGCAGCCTATCGCTGGGAGGATGACTTATAGTCACCTGCGGGCTGACCGCTTGTACACCCTGTAATCAGCTCCGGGTTCAACGCTCGGTAACGAATATGGGAAGCCTTTACTTTTTTACGTTCTATTTACTGTTAAGTAGTTGAACATTTCACTAAATGTTGGCGTGGCTGATGCTGCTGCTCGTTCTAATACAATGACACCATTCTTTCTCTGTACCACTTGTGTGGCAAAATTCTTCTCGTTTGTTGTACAGAGTACATCAGGCTGGCCAATCATTACGTGCCGGTTCCTGGCGGAACAAACAACAACAACTATGCCAATGTTCAGTTGATCCTTGACATTGCCAAGAGGACCAAGGTGCAGGCCGTCTGGGCCGGTTGGGGTCATGCTTCGGAGAATCCTAAGCTGCCAGAATTACTGCACAAGAATGGCATTGTCTTCATCGGTCAGTAGCATACTTTTTTACACACATTGAAGGGCTATGTTTTTTGCCAATTTTACTTTATTTCATCTTTTTTAACAGTCCCTTTGGAGACGTAATATCTTTGAATGTACTGGATCGATCGTCATCAAATTTTTAGGATGGGTACACGTACGGGTGAGCATGCATGATCAGTCATATCTTTTTGCAGTTACTCAAGGGACGTTGCTATGGTAACCGATTTTTGGTGAAAATTGGCATACCCCACCTTTATTCTGTGCACTGGCATTCAACAGTGGATGGGAGGATCGCAACTTGGATATGTGCTCGAACAGCGCTAATGACCCGTCTACGTCAGATAGAAATCCGGTGAATTTTGGTCCAGTAACCCCTTGAGTTTTGCAGGTGCATTTGCGCTGGGTTTATTGCGCTGGGTTTACTACGTGCTGGGTGGTGCCACGCATTTCTAGTTGATTTTTCTGCTGTTATGTGTGTGTCTTAATCTTAACGTCACAGTTATATTATTTGGCATGTACTTGTGCCAGACCGCTGGTGTAAAGGGACCATGTTCCACTTCCCTTCCCTCAAGGGCCCAGTCCGGTTCATTCGTTTGTTCGTTCTTTGCGGGCAGGGGTCCAGCCTACTCTGGACCCCAGCGCTGAGACCATATAGCGGTTCAGTGTGCTTGTCCAGGGAGAGGAAGGGAATTGGTAGGTGTGTGCAATGTGTGTTAGCGACGTGTAGGGTGAAGGAAAGTTAAGTACGAGTGAGCATCTTATTGGTATTTCTATAGAAGCGCCCTTTCTAGACGTGGCCTACTGTCTGGCTTAGCTTGAAATTTTGCGTGTAGGTAGAGGTCGATGTATGATGCACGAGGGTATGTAGTATGACCCGATCCAAGGTCAAGGTCACAAGTTCTCCTCTGCCATTTACAATGGCAGCTGGCAACTGAACACAGATTCTTAAATTACGGCACAATATCTAAATTTCATTGGGCTGGATTTTTGAAATTTGCCCTAGTTTTTGTGTCACGTGACTTTGAACTTGACAGAAACGTCGGTTGCTAAGAGTTGCTTATTAGTCCTGTATGGGGCTAATTTATTAAGACCTTAACTCAATCAGTCCATCCCATGAATTTTATACAGTGCTTGTGCAGTTACTACTTATTTTCTTCTTTTTCTGTTCCTATTTGTGACTGACAGTGGTCACTATTTGCTGGTTGCAGGACCTCCCGAGCACGCAATGTGGGCTCTTGGTGACAAGATAGCGTCGTCTATCGTAGCTCAGACTGCAGGCGTGCCTACTTTACCCTGGAGTGGTTCTGGTCGGTCGCGTGTTTTATTTATGAAACGTCACTGAAAGTGGTCATGATTTCGCACATATTAGTAATAATAATAATCTTCGTTTATTTAATTGCTGACATACCGCGCAATTAACAGTACTAACATTTACCATGCAGGGCGGGACACAACAGCCACCACCCATGGCAGCGCTATATACAGAATGGTTAAGTCGGCTAAATTGCTGCCACACACGGCGCAAAGCGATTGAATCAGCCGCACCGGCTTAACCTCGTGAGCATTCACTAGATAGCGCGACTGGCACACATCCGATAAAGGTGCTCACTACTCAATTTATCGACCCCAAAAAGATGAAAGGTTGAGTTTGCCTAGTATCAAACGGTTGTGCATTTTGTTATTTCTTTTTGACTCACTCAGTTCATATCTTTGTGGCTATTATACACTGTGGTGCATAAAAAGCATGCCACTTTATTTTCTACTATAACAGTCGTATTTCTTGGTGGATATTTACATTTTTTGTACCCCTTCTTTCTTACTTATTTACTTCTTTACTTATTTAATTCCCAACTTATCTTTTTCTTCCAGAATAGTCCTGTTCCGTTTCAACGCCGATGGCGACCAAATCTGGCTTAGTTTTTTGATTCATGTGTTGATTTCGGTGCTATATAAATTGTTTGTTTGTGTGTTTAATTAAGTTCTTTCTCACTTCCTTCCTTCCTTACTGTCTTCTTTCCTGATGCTTTTTCTTACTTATTTACTTCCTTACCCGTTTACTTCCCGATTTATCTATCTACTTCTTCCAGCATAGACCCATTCCGTTTCCGGGCTGGAGGTTGTAGAAGGCAACCAAACCTGGCTTTATTATTATTTTTTTGGTTCATTTTATGTTGTAGTATATTTTATTACGGATGCATATTTGCTGTTGTTGTGTTTATTTTAAGTTTTTTTCAGTACTAAGTCAAGAGATTGGCTGGGAAGAAAAATATCTCCGAAGTGGCCTGTTTTGTGTCGGTGGGATATAGCAGTTTAACTCAGTTAATAAAATAATTATAAAGTTGTAGCACTATGCACAGCACCATGCTGTGAAATATTTGACCCCGCGTAGGGCCGGGGTACCCCTTCCGCCTTTGCTGCTCCCTTGTCCATTCACTTCCTCATCTTTTGCTCTTTATTACTTTTTCCCTTTTTCCTTTTCTCATTCACTTTACTTATTTTCTTCTATTGTTCATCCGATCCCTTTTTACCAGAATTGTCCCACTCCGTTTCCAGGCGAGAGGTCGTAGGAGGCGACCGAACCTGGGTTTAGTTTGTTTGATTTATGATTGTGTTATCTGTATTGCTTAGTTAAGATTTATTCAGGTGTTTTGTTGTATTTGGTTTAGTTTAGTCTTGTGGTGTGATAGTTGTCTTTCCCTGTTGTAGGCGCTGGCGTAATAATTTAAATGAGCCTTTTGATAATAATAATAATAATAATATACACATTTGTATAGCGTCATATGGTCGTAACTTCAGAGGCGCTAAATCCCTTTCCCTTTGGGGTGGCTGCTGAGCAAAAGGCGGCCAGGGTTGAGGTTAATATATCGCTGGCCTTCCTTCACTGGGTAGAGATGGCTCTCCACCCTTGACCTTTTTTCTCTGATATAGCCATATTTGTGCTGAAAGGGGACGTTAAACTCGAACTTACTGTGAAATATTTGGCATCACCTTGTGTGTTACGCAGTTTATCTGTATGTGTTTTATTTACGCGGCTCGTTTGTCGATCGCCAGGCGTGACGGTGAATTGGAAAGACGTGGATGTCAAGTCGTCGCGGTCTATGATTCCTTCGGAGACCTTTGAGAAAGGATGTATCCGGGATGCTGACGAAGGGCTGAGAGCGGCTCAGCGGATTGGTTTTCCAGTCATGATAAAGGCGTCCGAGGGAGGCGGAGGAAAAGGAATCCGCAAAGCCACATCCGTCGACGATTTTCCCAATTTGTTTCGCCAGGTTTCACAGTCTGATGCTAACGTTTTATAAGCAGTTAAGTGATATGGTGGGCAGAGTGAATATATCTGAAACAGTATTTTACTTGGCTGCATCTTATGCATGCCATGCGTAAGTGTGTAAGATGCGGCCTATTGCTACAGATGTAGCATGTTCTGTCTGTCTGTCACATGGATGCAAAAGCGGTTCAACCGATCCAGATGCCATTTGGGGGAGCTGACTGTTGTTGGCTGAAGGAACCATGTATTAAATGGGGTTGAGATCGCCGGCAGGAATGGGCAGTTTTTCGGCTTGTCCAGCCGACTGAACATTATTGGGATTTTCTTTGTGCCATGATGTACGAGGCAGAAGGGATCATCCAGTCATCAATAGTGGTATTCAGTGAAAGGGATCGCTGAATCCTGTGGGCAAGCCATACAAAACCGGCTGAACCGTTTGGGGGACTGATTCAAGTGGGTTCAAGGAACCCTGTAGTAGGTGGGATCGAAGGTCGGACGAATCCATTCGCCGCCATGAGGGGTGGCAAGATGGTTATGCTGTGTTTCGTCAAAATCTTTGACTACTTGTTTTTTCATTTTTAGGTGGACCCTTCTGAGTCGACCTAATAAAGTGGGTCTCAAATGTTCGTCCGTCTGTTTGTCCACAAAAAGTTTCTTCGATTTCAATGAAATTTGGCCTGTAGGTAGAGGTCGATGAGAGATGCATGACGATATGCAGTATGACCCGATCCAAGGTCAAGGTCACGAACCCTTGAAAGTTGGAAATCCTTTCATTTTCAAACGCTAGCTTTTCTGCCATTTACAATGGAAGCTGGCAACTGACCACTGATTCCTAAACTACGGCACAATATCTAAATTTGTTCTGGCCGGATTTTTTGATATCGTCATAGTTTTTGTGTCATGTGACTTTGAACTTGGCAGAAACGACAGTTGTGAAGAGTCGACTGTCAGTCCCGCACAGGGCTAATTTATTAATTTTAGTTTGTATTTTTTACATTTTGACTTACTAATGCCGGTTTGGCTGACAGGTCAGGCACTAAACTAACTGACATGTCCATGTATGTGTGTGTTCACCTGTCTGCTAGACAATGGTGTCAGGTGCTCATCCCAGTAATGGATGAGTTGTTGGATGTTGTAGGTCCAGACGGAAGTCCCAGGCTCACCGATCTTTGTAATGAAGCTGGCGAAGAAGGCGCGTCACCTGGAAGTGCAGTTGCTTGCGGACAAGTACGGCAATGCGATCTCGTTGTTCGGCCGAGACTGCTCCATTCAGAGACGCCACCAGAAGATCGTGGAAGAAGCGCCGATTACTGTCGCTCGCCAGGAAGTACAGGAGAAGATGGAACAGGTAGAATGATGCTCGGAAATACCAAAAAATATGAGCCCCCGAAAGTCAGAATTTCAACCATTTTCAAAGGCTATCTTGTCCCCCATTTGTAATGGGGGCTGGCAAATGACTACAAATTCTTACATTGGGGCACAATACCTACAGCGTATCGAGGCCAGATTTTTGCTTTTTATCCTAGTTTTTTTTTGTGTCATGTGACTTCGAATTCGGCAATAAGTAGGAGTCGACCGTCAGTCCCGTATGGGGCTAACTTTCTTAAATCAACCTTGTATACATGGAGGTAGTTGTTTTACAGGCAGCAGTACAGCTGGCACGGATGGTGGGATATGTGAGCGCTGGCACATTGGAGTATCTGTACAACGAGGACGATGAAACATTCCACTTTCTTGAACTCAATCCACGTCTCCAGGTGGAACATCCGTGCACCGAGATGGTGGCTGATGTTAATCTACCAGCTGCACAACTGCAGGTGCGTTTGTTTGGGTTAATCGTACTTCTAACCATCGGGTGACTTTATCATTCGCTTAAACTTAAGTTTTAAATGCGGTTTTAAACCGAAATCTGACGGAAGGTTTTAACTTTGGTTTTAAACTGTAATTATAAACTTATGTAAGTTTAAAGTTATAGTTTAAAACTGAATTTAATCTACGCATCGGTTTAAAACCAGACTTTGCCGCCTGGTTAAAGCTTCAGTTTAAAACTTTAGTTTAAAACTTTAAGTTTATGTAGAAGATAAAGTCACCCATTGTCTGCTAAATTATTATTATCCTGTTCACTTCTAGCAGTGTGCATAATGTAATGGTCTGGCGTCTGTCTGTCCATCCATCCGTTTGTCCCGTCTTTTTTAACTTTGATAGGGCGCTTGGCACAACCAACATGACTTACCAGGGGGCAGCACTTGATACGTCCAACACATATTTTTCTATGCGATGTTCTGCGATATTTGTAGATTAATAAACACGTAATGGTTTAGCAGACATTTAAGGGACTCGAAAGTGACTTTGGAAACGTAGATCGGTTTAATTGAACTCCTTGTAAAAACGATACCTGTACAGTCGCTGAAAGCTGAGCTGAGGATTGAATTCGAAAATAAGTTTTGTTACAGAGTATGCTGTGCAAAAATGGCCAGTTGTAAAGGAGGAAAATATGATAATAGAGCCAAGCATTTTATTACTGTTTGTATATGAATTTGACAATGAATGCAACGTCATTGACTCGAAAAAGCCAGCACTCACAAGAGTGCAAAGATCCATGCCAGCAGTGTATTTATGACCTTGGCCTTTTGACCAAAAAATGAATGGGTTTCCAGGACTGACCTTGCAACATGTCAACTTTGATGATCCTAGCTGCGTCAGTTTTTAAGATAGCATGCGGAAAAACAGACACACAGACAAACGGAGGTAAAAAAATCCCTACCCCGGCTAACACCATCGGTGTGGGTAAAAAAATTAAAAGTCATTTGAAATTTGTTTGTGATGAGGAAGCAGGTAGTTTAAGGTTTACAGGTGATGTTCTGTTGTTTGTATGTTCAGATAGCAATGGGGATACCGCTGTATCGTATCAAAGATATCCGTGTGTTGTATGGAGAGGAGCCATGGGCCGACAGTATTATAGACTTCATCAGCCCATGCAACAAGCCGCTGCCCAAAGGACATGTCATCGCGACCCGAATCACCAGCGAAAACCCGGATGAGGTTTTACTTTCCATTTCACTTTCCATTTCTCGGCTACTGGGTGCAGCAGCAGCCGAAAAAAATTAGTTAATTTTCTAATTTGTCGGTAAATTTTAATAACATTTGTACAGAGAATGTGGCTTTTGTGATTTTTTGTTACAACATTTGATTTTAGGTTGTTAATGTAGTAACTTTAAAGATCAGTAAATCTGTCAATTTTGGTATTGTATGATGAAATTTTTTCTGTATGGTAGAAGAATCATTTGAAATTCTACTATGCATTTTAGCTCGACTCTTCTGAGTAGACCTAATAAAGTTTGTCTCAAATGTCCGTCTGTCTGTACGTACGTCCACAAAACGTTTCTTCGATTTCAACGACATTTGGCATGTACGTAGATGTCTCTGCCATTTACAATGGGAGCTGGCAACTGACCACTGATTCTTAAACTAGGGCACAATATCTAAATTTGATTAGGCCGGATTTTTGATATATGTTCTAGTTTTTATGTCACATTACTACTACTACTACTGCTATTTTCTTTATTTCCTGGTTCAGCAAGTGGATATATTGTTTTACTGTGCAGGGGTTTAAGCCGAGCTCCGGTACAGTTCAAGAGCTGAACTTCCGCAGTAGTAAGAACGTCTGGGGCTACTTCAGTGTGTCGGCGTCTGGTGGACTGCACGAGTTTGCAGACTCGCAGTTCGGACATTGCTTCTCATGGGGCGAAGACCGCGAATCAGCTCGCGAGTATGCCTCTGCATTTTCTAATGTTTATGCACAATTTCTATTCCATATTCTAAGCAATGTGAAGTAAAGTAAACAGTGTGTAACAGTTAGTAACAAGTTAGCCTCGCCGCTACGGGAAACTCACGTGCCATATTGGATCACACAGTGTTACCAGCTACCCTGCAGAGGCGAGATTCCCGCTTTTACCCCCAGCCGAAGCATATACTTGATTTAGTGACCCTGGATAACTGGTGATGTATGCTGCACTGGCCAGTGGTCAGCCACGCCTTTCAGCTTCGACACTGCTACTCACAGATTATAGAGTACCCTATTTTTCCTGCCCGAGATTATTTCCATGTTTATCCTGTGTGAACCAGACCTTTGGGTCGACAGTTAAAAAGAAGTTTGTGTTATTACTGGCCCGTGTAATGGGCCAGTATTGTTTTGCTCGCTGGCGTCTGTCGTCTTGTCTGTCGACAGGCTGTCCCCAGGGCGCGTGGGCGGTCGGCCGCCGCGCACGTGGGTGGTCGGGCGGCCGACACTGCACGGCGGGCCAGTACGGTTACGTCCCGTTAGGGCGACACTTTGTTTTGCTTGTGACTGCTGTGCTGCTGGTTCCCACTGTAGTTATGACTGCGTGTGAAGGAACATGGTAGTGGCACTGAAGGAGTTGTCAATCCGCGGAGACTTTCGGACGACGGTAGAGTTCTTGACGAAGCTGCTCGAGACGGACAGTTTCCAGCACAACTGCTGTGACACTGCGTGGCTTGATCATCTCATCTCCGAGAAAGTTCAGGTCGGAAAAGTTCAGCTGTTTTAACTCAAAACTATCAGTGTCATTTTTGAGTCTGTGTGTCTAAAGTATCCATGTGTTCTGGTTATCCACACATGCTGATAAGCAAGGTGTGGATATATCGGTTGCTGTTTGTTTGTGTGTGTGAGTGTGTGTGTGTTTGTACGGTTATGGATTTTTTCGCCGAGGATAAAGCTAGCGGCGTCACATTTTGCACGGCGGTTCATTGGCGTCCAAGGCAGGGAATCTCCCATTTTGGGGAACTTTGCGCTCCCAGAAGCCCAAAATCGGACGAATCGGCGAGCGCGCGGGCCACGCCCACCCGCATGTAAACATTACCATAGAGGTGCGCCGATGTAAATGCCATGCTAGAGATGCGCAGTTCGTGAAATCGTGTGGCATGTGGACGTAGGGTCGGCGTGTGTGTCCCACGAACTGAAACTATGCTAAATGCTGAGCAATTTTTACAAATCTCAGACAGACCGCGCAACGCTCTACGTTGCGCCCATCTTGTTGTACACAAAGGTGGACACTCAGTGTGATAAACTGGTGACCGACGACCGTCGCCATTTTCTCACATAGGGCGGCCACCGAAGTTGACAACACTGGTGATGTCAACGCGCAGTTGCGAAATTTTCCAAGTTCGGAATTTAGGACAAAGTTCCAGAGGGATGTACCCATATGTTTGAAGATACCCGAATTCCCGTGAAACACAGTGTAGGATACGCGGAGGATAGACTGTGCCAAAATCCAGAACAGTCAGTTCAACCATTTTTATAGAACACTGGCTTGTGACAGACAGACAGACAGACATACAGGGCAATAGCTCATAGCACAGTCTCGAACGGATAAAAATTTTTTGAACATCACATTTAGCAGTTAATTTATAAAAAGTCGTAGTATCAAATCCGATCAAACCTTAAATGTGGTGAAACACTATCTAGTGAAATATGTAGCACCTTTTTGATCAGCACTGCCCATCAAACCATTTTTTGCACCACCCTATGAAAATGAAGTAAAGGTTAAATTGTGCCAAATATGAAGCTGGTATTGTGAATTGTAATGTGTGTTGGAATGTACAGGCGGAAAAACCGAACATAATGTTGGCAGTCATCTGCGGATCGTTGCATGTTGCTGATCACATGATACTTCGGAGTTTTCAGAACTTTCAGGGCACGCTTGAGCGGTATGTTTTCTCATGTCATTTTGTTAATTATTGTTTTAATGCGGACTAGTTATGTATTCGATTATATAATTCGATTTCTTGCCACATCCCATCACTACTGTGGCAAGAACCGGAAGAAGAATTGATCATACTTCTTCTAATGAAGGTCTATGATAGAGACCGAAACGTCAGAGGTAAAAATGTTGGTTGTGATAGTTAACAGTATATTTTTGTAATAATTTACCAACCGAAGAATATGTTTTATGTATATAATTCGGATTTGGATTCACATAGAATCTCGCACTTTTTCACTGAATCTAAAACGAGATTCTAAATATGCCCTAATTCTTTGCTTTTCCACTGTCGGTTGAGTCCAGAGAGCTGTATCTAGAAGGCTAGAGGCGACATCCCCATGGGCGTCGGAATCGGAAAGGGCTTGGGGGTGCGGGCCCCCTCACTTTCTTTAAAGTGGGGGCCTGGCTCTGCCACTTTTGCATTAGTTCTGGTTTGCTAAATACTTCTGCTATCAACCTTTACCTCCTATCTTAAGAAATGTAACCAAGGTTAAGAAAAAAACCTGTTGCAAGCCAGTCAACCTGCGGGAGGCAGTTCACTCAGCATAACAGCGAGTCCACCATACAATGTCAGTTGTTGGCACTACTGTTGAACCAGTAGGAATGTCACACCCAGCTGATACAAAAGTACCCATTGGCTTCACTCTTTTTTTAGGTCAACTCCTCCGAGTCGACCTAATAAAGTGGGTCTCAAATGTCCGTCCGTCCGTTCGTCCATCCACAAAAAGTTTCCTCTATTTCAACGAAATTTGGTATGCAGGTAGAGGTCGACGAGTGATGCATGATGGTATGCAGTATGACCCGATCCACGGTCAAGGTCAAGGTCACGAGCCCTTATAAGTCGGAAATTCAGCCATTTTCAAAGGTTATCTCCTCCCCCATTTATAATGGGGGCTAGCAAATGACCACAGATTCTTAAATTAGGTGCAATACCTAACGCTTAGCGGTGCCGGATTTTGGATTTTTGTCCTAGTTTTTGTGTCACGTGACTTTGAAGTTGGCAGTAAGTAGGAGTCGACCGCCAGTCCCATATGGGGCTAATTTATTATTATTTAGCTGGAAGCTGGGCTTCTGCCAAATATTGGATTCACTTTACGGCACATATTTGCAGTGTTCACGTGTTCGGCTATAACTCGGCTGAAAGTGAACCGATTTGGATGAAATGTGGTTTTGTAACTTAGATGTGTTAAAACTTGGTGGATGGTTGGTATGAATTGATTTACATTTGCCGTTGCAGTGGTCAATTTTTGCCTGCAAGTTCACTGAAGAACTCATTCGTCGTTGAGCTGATACATGAAGCTTACAAGTACATCACAACAGTAGGTTTATGTGCAGTACTCTGTCTGAAGTTATGTGCATTGCAGTTGCATTATTACCTACCAATTCAGTGGTCCAAATAGAGCAATCTCTCCATGTGTGTGTGAACAGTAATGTTTGAACTAATGACCTCTGGCTTGCTGGTTCACCTTGACATCTGATAGATAGAGGACCCGGCGTGGTGCCGTGGTACCCCTTTCCTGCTTTTTCCTCCCTTATCCGTTCACTTCCTCATCTTTTTTACTTTTTCTTTTTCTCTTTCACTTTTCCTATTCTCTTCTTTCGTCCATTCATTCCCATTGTACCAGAATAGTCACCACTCTGTTTCCAGGCCGGAGATCGTAGGAGGCGATCGAACCTAGGTTTAGTTTGGTTTTGTTCATTATGTGTTATCTGTATTGCTTAGTTAAGATTTGTTCTGGTATTTTGTTGTATTTGGTTTAGTTTAGTCTTGCGGTGTGATGGTTGTCTTCCCCTGTTGTAGGCGTTTGTTCGTTATTGCGGGCAGGGGTCCAGCCTACTCTGGACCCCAGCGCTGAGACCTTTATGTCGGTCCAATGCGCCAGCCTAGGGAGAGGAGGGGAATTGGTAGGTGTGTGCGGAGTATGTGCG
>Ga0209780_1000377_pt1 | contig 22982 bp, 18 predicted proteins | sample WorMetexBAHAMAS2_FD_187384 | JGI IMG/M metagenome (GOLD analysis project Ga0209780, IMG submission 187384) | Marine gutless worms symbiont microbial communities from Max Planck institute for Marine Microbiology, Germany - Inanidrilus exumae... | ecosystem: Host-associated > Annelida > Digestive...
ACATGGTTCCTTGGGCCCACCCGAATCACCCGCCCGAACGTAATCGCGATCGGTTCAGCCGTTTTTGCAGGGCTCACGAATGTGACCAACAGACAGACACACAGACAGACCACGCTACTCCGTCTGTAGCAATAGGCCGCATCTAGCTATTGCTGTGACGCGGCCTAACAACAACAGCTACAGTAACAGAAATAGTAATACATACAAACGTGAACGTTCATGGTGCTGTCATCATGACCACATCCTTTGCGAGAGTTCAGTACCGGCAGGATGCGCAAAGTGCTATATACGCTGGTATTTCAGCTACACATGTATACTAAATGGGGAGGGGGCGACATTAAAGTTTTTTGCCCCACAGGGGCGACACGTTGAACCGATCAATGAAATATGGCGTGGAGAGGTCGACCGATTGTCCACTCCTTCACGCCAAATTTCACTTCATTGGCGCAGCTGTGTGGGCCTGAGACTCGAAAAAAAACTGAAAATTTTACGCAATTTCGGAATAGGCCACGCCCATAAAGCGTATCCCTGAGCGATTTACATGAAATTTTCAGGACATTAGGCAGCATCATGTTCGGTTAATGCTCAAAATGTGGGTGCATAATTCGCTCAAGGAATTCCAGAGTTATTGGGGTTTAAACTTAGGGTACGTGCGCTTCCCCTGAATTTTCGGCGACACCTACCGTCAAAACTGTACTCTGATGCAAATGCGTTTCAGAGGTCATTCTATCGTTGTGCCGAGTTTAGTGGAGCTGGAACTTCGCGCGCCATCGTGGGGGGAAGTTCGATTTTTGTCCGTTACGCTTTTGAACAACAAAGTTTGTAAACGCAACATCGCTATTAAGTCGTTTAAACTCAGAAACAATTTTGATATCGTTGGATAGAGGAAGGTTTGCAAGTTGTGCACTTGCGATCAACATTGTCTCTACGCCGCTATAGGTCACCAGAAAATGATAAAGATGAAAATACGGTAAAATGTGGGATTATTTGCATCTCGTTGGCGACATAATAAATCGTATTTAAGCGTAGACCGTGGACTCTCGCGTGCTAAACTTGGCCCAAGATCGGGGAAGATCGGTAGTGTATACACGAACCCCAAAATCTCAAAATTTGATCGAATTCGCGGCTTTTCCGTAGTTTTTCGCCCCGATCACGTTGAAATTTGGCACATAAGAGCAAAGGACAGCTAGGTTCGTAGTCCATACGCCCGCTCACATGCATGTTATACGGGTGCATGGAGTGGATCATGTGAAGAGAAAACTGATTCAGATGACGACTATAGGCCTATATATCATAGTCGGGAGAAGTAAACCATATAATGTACGATTAAATAACACTCAGCAGTGCACTTAGGGGCTTTTGTGCCTGCTCCTATGGAGTGGTCAAATTATATATATATAATTTGATAAGTCCTGAAAAATATTAAGTAAGAACTGATAAATCCACATTAAATGCATGGAGAGACGTGACACTTGAATTTCAGAAAAAGTGGACTGGATCAGCCCCGTTCTCAAATTCTAAATCGACCCTTCTCTACTAATATAGGACTAGTAATAGGCCTACATCGGCCCTCACTGTGTATAAAGAAAGACTGGTCTCCGATGTAACCCAGTCGGTGTCGAGAGGAACGTCGAACTCTGCCCACTCCTCAATGAAGAGACCGCGACACGAAATTGACACGCAAGTTGTACACAACTCATACTCCAGACGTGTAAGTAAGCAAGTCCGAGGAGTGTATTGCTACGTAACGCTACATAAATTTGCATTCACATCTGTCGCCAAACTTGTTGACGCTAGCAGTCACAACGGCGCTGGACGATGACACACGACACAGATTAGTACTGAAACAGGTGCCCCTTCAGCTGACGCTTTAAGTTTCAATCAGCCTCAGTTTCGGCGAACGAACTGCTGCTACATGGAGACATGTTGCAGTTTGCAGTCTGAGCCATCCGTACAGAGACAGCCAAGCTGTGCTGTCTAGTGGGAGTCCAACTCGTCCAAGTCCACGGTAAAATCACAGTCACGTATCATACTCGTGACTGCACGGCCTCTATAACCGTCGAAGGCGCACACGACGAACTATTGTGCGATTCGGGAAAATCGGCGCGACAACAACGAATCTCATTGGTCGACGTCGTCGCGTTTCTAGGTCACGTATGACGCATGCGCATCAGCAGCAGTATCTGCAGCAGCGGCAGCAGCAGCAGCCTTGAAGCTGTCAATATGACAGCGACTGTCACGATTGCTAAATGCTATTGGCAGTGGGCTCTACAGCACACGGCCAATAACCAACGGCACGACTTGCACACACCAAACCGTAAACAATTCGACAAACCGAAAGTCCACCTGCAAACACCTCGACCACTGAAAACTGCCGCTGTTCATTGTGACTTTGCCCACGAGCTGTGCATCCTCTGCCTCCTAGAGTGTGCGGTCCCTTACGGGCCCCTGGGTTGTACAAGAATAGCTCTTTAAAGGCAAACCAAGCCGAAAATACCTGGTTTTAGTTATGTTCATTTTGTGTTACAGTGTCTGGTTTTGTGTTAGGTTTATAGTTAAGTGATTGGCTGGGAAGAATGTCTCCTAAATGACCTATTTTTGTGTTCAGTGAGACTTACAAGAACCTTAACTCAATAAATCAATTAACGGTAAAATCAATCATACTCTCAGTACGTTAATAACATGTCCGAGATAGAGATATGCCCACAGAACATCGTGTGAGATCGACAAGCTCAAGCAGTTTACTTAACTTACTACAGGTCCAAGTAATACCTTGCTAATTTTGTGTGGCACAAAATTGATTTTGGCCAGGGTGTTATGCCAGACCCCAGCTAAAAAACATAGAGATAGTTTTAAAAAGGGCCCGAAGAGGAATAGGAGACTCGCATGCACTTCGGTGGAAGAGATTTCATCACTGGTTCAAAGTGGCAAGCTGTAATCCATATTAGTCTATAGGCAGGTCGCTGTCATGGGAAACTTGCCTTAGATTCGCTTTATCACATCTCAACAGAGTCGTCAACGTGAGAAACGCAGAGGCACGGCTCGGATAGAGGCGAGTGCTTTGTACGAGTGATGGGTGTGGCATTAGCATCGACAGCACCAGCATAGATATGTCAACAGCGGCATACAGTTACAAATGAACTGACGACAGACGAGTCACATGCCACGTCCATCGCACGTTGTTGATAGTCACCGTACGTTTATGCACCAACCACACAGGACCTCGTCGCCTTTTGCGTTTTCTCGGTCAACGCAAAACTGCCGGAATGATTAATTTCTAGCGAACGTGAACTCACGTTCACGTTCGCTATATGCTATCGCCGTTCCGTCTGTCTGTCGTATGTAACGTTCGTGCACCCTACTCAGCCGGTTGAAATTTTCAGAAATTTTTCTTCGCCGTTTGGTACCTTGGCCATCCGTTGACATCCACAGAAAATTTTACGGAGATCGTCCCAGGGGAACCCTCCGTCGGGGGGGTTTAAAACCAAGAGGGGTAGCCAAATATAGCGATTTTTGACATTCGAATGCTGTATCTCCGAAACAGTGTAAGATAGGAGGTAAGTTAGTAATTAATCACTAATAGGGAGTCGTATATGAGCTTTCGATTGGTACCAAAATCGGTGACCTTGAATGACCCTGAACGGCGACATGGCCCTTATTTTGCGTTATTTTACCGAATTTGGTAGTTTCCGGGGCGCATTGCGTAAAAGTGGCTGACAAAGCTATAACTATGGACAATTTACGATTACTATGTCTAGTAGTAAACGTCTACAAAGGGACCGCGCGACGTCCACAGTATAAATTCCTAGCACATTTATTAATTCAAAACTTAATGCGCAGTACTTGTCTAGCTATCGTCTTGATATAAGAAGCCGTATATGAGCTTTTGATTGGTAGGCCTACCAAAATCGGTGACCTTGAATGACCTTGAACGGCGAAATGGCCTTTATTTTGCGTTATTTTACCGAATTTGGTAGTTTCCGGGGCGCATTGCATAAACGTGGTTGACAAAACCATAACTATAGACAATTTACGATTACCATGTCTATAGTAGTATCGTCTGCAAAGGGACCGCGCGACGCCCACGGTATAAATATTCAATAACTGCATGGTGAAAATTCTGTAGCAGATTCATAAATTCAAGACTTAATGTGCAGTTCTTGCCTAGCTATCGTCCAATTTGTTATATATAAACGAAGTCCGTTCTCGTTTTTAGTATTTTGGTATTTTGAAGTGTGTGTGCGATATCGTTGTAAAAAAGTTCACGTTCGCTATCTCATCTCCTGATGAGTTCTTGTTTTGTTCGGTGATGTTTATTGGGTCGAAAAGAACTGGGTCAGGCCATGTGACGTAAACACAAAGCAAAATGGCTGCAATTCCAATGGCGGGCAAATGGAAGTGAAAACCACGTGGCGACTATGTGTGACACGCGAGTGAGGCGACAAGACCAAACCACAGCGTATCTCAGTGTCTGTTCAACCAGCCTTCCTTTCTGCATTTAGGCCTGCTCCACGTAGCTTGGCGTGGGTCCCGAGAACAGAAAATCGGAGCAGGTTTTTCGATGCCGCGGATCGCCCAACCGACCGCACTGCAGTGTCAAGCATTGCAGAAAACGAAGCACTGACGCCAACCATGACGGAAAATCAACTGGCCAAGACTGACTTCTGCATGACGGACGGTACGCCAACAGTGTTGGGTAATATTTAAATAGTGAATGCTATTTAAATACTATTTAAATAGCAGAGAACGTTGATTATTCGTTAACCTAGCAGCCATTGATATCAACAGTATTAACATTGAGTATTAACTGTCGTTGTTACTAATACACTGAGCAAGTTTGTTGCAATACCGCATTTATGGAATGTCTGTTAACTTGATGTCAGATGTCAGCGGGTTAAAACTTTCTGTATGCATTTGTATAATGTATTAAAATAGTATCTGAATAGTCAGCTACTATTTCCAATAGTCTAGCGGTATTTACCATTTCAAATACTATTTAAATAAATAGTTTTATGTAAACTATTTACTATTGTATTGAAATAGTCGCACAAGACTATTTGTTCCAACACTGTACGCCAGTATTCCGGCGCCAGTGTTCCTAGTAAGACCGAAACTATACGGTGCAGATGACAATCAGCTCTTCTTCTGTTTCCAGCCATGCACACTCAACTTTGACTCGAACATTTCTCACCTTCAAAAAGCTCTTCGACAGATCTCTTCCTGGATGACCGCTAATCTTCTTACTCTTAACTCCTCTGACAATGAATTCTTTTCTTATCGGACTAAACCAACTTGCCAAAATGCACAACTCCTCACTTAACACCTCCCACTCTGCTCGAAGTCGTGGCTTAATCTTTGATGAATCTCCAAACTCGATTGCTATAATTCTCTCTACTATAAACTCCCTAAGTCTCAATTGTCCCGTCTCCAGCAGATCCAGAGCTCTCTTGTTTGTACTGTCGTTAAAGCTCCTACGTCCTCTCGTAACACTCGCATTCTACGTTGTCTGCACTGGCTCAAAATCACTGAACGCATCGAATACAAGCTCCTCTCACTTATCTACAAAATTTTCACAACCACCCAACCTCCGTCTTTATAACCTCATTCCTGTTCAACGTCCTCGCAGTACTCGCTTCTCATCCGTCGTTACTCTCGCTCGGCCACCAACATCATCCTCTCTGAAAATAACTGATCGCTCCTTCCGTTATGGTTCATTTGTCTTTGGAATCAACTCCCTTTATCTCTTCGTCAAGCTCATTCTGGTACCATTCCTATATTTCCGACTAACCTATTCCTTCACCCATCATTTGTTCCCTCTTTCGATTCACCACGCTGTTCATTTATAACTCCCTCTCTCTTTCACTCGCTGCATAAAACCTACCTGTTTCACAAGTCTTTTTTCCCGTAGTTTCACTTTTGCTTTCAGGGATGCCTTTACGGACTATCGCCCGGACCGTTTCTTCTGAGCTACTCGTTTTTACCAGCGACGCTATAGCGCAGTATATGCTGTCATCGTGTGTCCGTCTGTCCGTCTGTCTGTCACAAGTCGTCTACTAAGATGGCTGAACCTACGATCCCGCAAACAATCCTTCGACATTGTTGCTGGTGTGGACGGGGCTTTTGCTGCACGGTTGCGCGGCCGCGCAGCTGTCATGAACCTGCCGCGCACGAGTTCAAACTTCCGCGCACAACTTTTGACTGTAAACGCGCTTAATTAGTCTGATGTATGCCATCAAGAGGAAGCGTCGAATTGTCTGGAATGTTAATGCGAATCAAGTCGCAAGGACTGTAGCTCTGCGTTCTTTAAAAGTTCAGACATCATCTACTGAAACATTACGCTTATGTTATTGACACTGTGAAAAAAGATTTTCTTAGTAGTAACGTGATCTCGAAATGTTTGAAACTGATGTGATGTGATTGTGAATAGTGATGTTACGATGTACGCTACCGGTAATAATTTAAAACTAAATAAAGTTAAATTTTATTAAACTGGTTTTAAGCATAATTTTCAGCTTGCACAATCCTTCAATTTTACTGCGCAGACAGGCCACGGCGCCGCTCAAAACATTAAAGGGAGGGTTGCTCGACTCACTCACGCCGTCTTCCATGGCATATATTTTGCTTTGTTTTTACTGGCCCGCCTACACATAGTATTATTATGCTCGCTGGCGTCTGTCGTCGTCTGACGTTGTATGTAACACTTCACGGCGGGCCAGTAGTGTTACGTCCCGTTAGGGCGACACCTTGTTTTTGTCAAATACTGTGAATGTCAAGGATTATAACAATGCACAGTATATTATTGTTATCGCTATTTATTTTTATCATCATCATCATCATCATTATTATAATTACAGAAGCTGCAGACCGTTGCTAGAGGAAGCGGTGACGTCGTTGAGGTAGGTCAGGACGGAGTTGTCGATGCGTGGCAGGCCCGAGTGATGCGACGCCGGTCCGGGTAGGTCTGGCGCGAAGAAGCCTCGCGGGGCAGGCGCTGTAGTCGGCGGAGCGGCAGCAGGACCCTGCTGATGAGAATGTCCGTACATCTCGCCGTACAGGCCGCTGTAGTGATGGAAGCCAGGCAGATGAGGCGGCAACGCTTGTGGACCTCCTGCATCGTTGTCAAAACATCGATGATAAAATACTTAGAAACTACAACAACTTCTCATCGAGGTCGCACCGACCACTTCGAGTTACTTATTTACAGTTTCCAATTTGGTCTGCTTTTCAGCCGCGGCTCGCCTCCTAACATACATGAGTAGCCGGAATTTTTTTCACTCCTGTGATTTTGCACTACGATCTTGAACTTTGTCTTATGATCTTACCATCAAACTTGATCTATTTAGTGTCAACGTAAACCGACATGCAAATATCGTCGGACAGACAGACTCACACACACACACTCACACACACAACGGACCAATGGCTCCACCTGGACCACAAACATCTAGTTAACAAGAAAGCAAACGCCGCCGTGCCTTAAAAATTCTGTCAACCAAATAAAATATAAAATGATTTGATAAATAAATAGCAATGCGTTAGCAGCAAATGTCGAGCGCGTTTCAAGATTTTTAAAATTTATTTTAGAAACCTCGATGCAGGCAGAGTCCGAGGGAAAATCGGTTAGTGGGTTTTATGTTTTCAGCCGAAAATAAAACCAAAACCGTAAGTAAGTAGTTCAGGCAACAACATATAAGTTGCCAAGTTGTCAGTCCAGTCGTCAGCGAAAAGCGGACGTTTAACGTTCATTACAGGAAATCTTAAATCATGTTGCGACAAAGTAGCTTTAAGCATTCGGTACAATTATTAGGCTTACTCCCACCAGTCTCTGATTTCGTGAAATAATCCCAAATGTAATTGCGTGACATTATTACAGTATACACGTCATGATCAGTGGACACTGCACTGTACTTGCACAGTGCCGGCTTTACGGCGTGCCAGCATCCCACTGAATAAGAGCAGCAAGCAAACCGATTTTCAGGCAGCTATCCTGTAGTCGTTAGAGTGGACCTGGATACGCATTACGTTGAAGATCTTATGGGAGTAAGCAATGGGAAGTAAGTAATGGGAGTAAGCCTAATAATTGTACCGAATGCGGGATCGTAGGTTCAGCCACGTAATGCGTATCCAGGTCCACTCTAACGACTACAGGATAGCTGCCTGAAAACCGGTTTGCTTGCTGCTCTTATTCAGTGGGATGCTGGCACGCCGTAAAGCCGGCACTGTGCTCGTCTTTATCAGAACCACGAGTGATAAATGCATTTAAATCAGATTTATTGCAGCACGGCAGTCACATGCATCAGAGGCTCCAATTTCGTTTGAAACGCGACCGACAATCACCAAACTGTTTAGCATTCTATTTAACATCCGCGGTTCACGTACCAGTAACATGTTCTTGGACATCTAAAAAAGTTTTCGGTCGCAAAATAGCGCGTTTTAGGCCGAAAACGCAAATGGCCGATTCCATCCAAAATTGGTGTTTTCGGCGCTGAAAACGAATTTCGTCAAAACGTAGTGGACTGCTCCTTGTCCCAAGTGAAGTTTCACCCTACACAATCGCAAAGTTTCGTTTTATATATAGCTGACGTTGGCTTCACTGCTTGACACTGTTAGTTGAGCGACAGGAAGGGAATCCGGTCTGTAAAAAACCTCGTCTATTCAGTTCTGATGATGTTCTACTTTGCGAGATCAGACCCAGATTTGACATCATTTGAGCGACTCCGGAAAAGAAGGCCTGTTAAGAAAAAATTGAAAGTTGCAAAGCAGTAGATTTATGATTTGTGCCGTCAAGAAACTACTTAATTAGTGACTCACTCACTAGACAAACATACTGCAGAATAAAAACGTTTTTAAAACGTTCTCTTTTCGACGAAATCTAAAATTTAAAACGTCGTTGAACCACCACGACCTCCAGTGAACGGTATTGATGAGGACGATGGCGAAGACGTCAGCTGCTGATGCTGCTGGCGACCCTGTATCGGTTTCTCGTCATTAGAGTTGAGCCGATCGACCGGCAAACAGTTAAACGCTGAAGTCGACCCAACACTACCGGTAGTGTGGGTGGGGGGCGGAGGCGGAGGGTAGTTCCAGCCAGGCAACAGTCGCTGTGGTTCGGCTCCGAGCATCATGGACTGGTAGTTGCTCTGCAGTCCCGGGTGTCCTAGGAAACTGCTGCTAGGCATCTGCATCATCATCTTGCAAGTGACGTGTTCCACAGGTCGGATCACACTCACTCTTGACGTCACCTACATGTGTACAACGCAAACACACTACAGCAGGCGGTAAACGACAAACACATAACACAAGACAAAACAGTACACGTATAATTAGATCTACGTCAACGAACACCGGAAACCCAGCAACAAAATCTGATGTATCATCATTTGCGCATCCATATACAGCTGTGCGGACTAAAGTGTAATTCATCCGCCTGTGGTCGCGGATAAGGGAATTGAGGAATGACAGCGAACCGAAATTTCTCCGGACAGCGCATCTCTTTTACCCCACGTGTTTCCAACAGTCAACTCGAGTGCCAATAGCGATGTTGCATCAAATCGTCTGTCGGCGACTTCGTTCTCATGAAAAGGTTGTACTATAGACCTACAGTATTAACAATTTCCTTCTTAGCGCATCACTACGTGGTAAACCGACACAAAACACTGGAGGACATCGGGCATGCCTGTCATTTCCCCTTCAAAACAACTGTAAACACAGTAACAACAACAAAAACAAAAGAGAAGACAATTAAGTACGTCCGTCTACGGGGACAGACGTAGGCTATATCGACACATGCCGGTCCTACGTCCACACACCGCGCGAACTTGATAGGCATGTGACTGATGTGAGTCACGAAAGCCTAGAAGCATCACAATCACAACAACGGCGCGCTGGCCGATTTTGGGCTTCTGGAGGAGCAAAGTTCACAAAAATGTAGATTCCCTGCCTTGGACGCCGATGAACTACCCAGCAAAATTTGACGCCGCTAGCTTTATCTTCGGCGGGGAAATCCGTAACCGTACAAACACAAAGACACCAACAGTAACCGATATATCCACACCTTGGTTATCGGCATGTGCGGATAAAAAACTGTTGTACTGTAATGAATTAGCGTGTTCGCAAACTCTAGCATGCATAATATACACAGATGATTCAACGACAGAGTTATTAGCCTATGACGTGGCAACGTTCAAGGGCGTATATATCTAGAAGGGGCCAGAAGCCGCACCCCAAACCCTTGGAACAAATTTTTTTCTACGTTTTCAAAAATTTTATGGGAACGTGTTTCCTGGTGTAATTACAAATAAACGAAAACCGGCGGCACATACAAAACGATATTATTGGCTATATGCTGTTGATACCGTTACTAGTTCAGTAGTGCCACGGTTGACAGTCCGTTAATACGCACTGAAATACACTGCCGGTTGGTCTGCAACCCTGCTCTATATCTGCATCTGAACAAGGCCTAGACTGAGTTAGGCCTATTAGTACAGAGTACGTTGACCCACCTCATAATATCATTTGTGCGTTTGTCGATTCATAAAACGTCGGTAAAAGTAGCTGATCGCGCTGCCAGTGACGTCGAACATAAACCGTGGCCGTGAGAGCTGGCGCCGTGCAGTCCTTCGGTTGAAATGCAGGCCAGCGGGTAACAGGACCACGCACCAAATGAACTCGAAATAGTCCGGTCAGCGGCACACTAACCGTCCTTGTCGGAACTACTTTCAGCAAGCGAGAGGGGCGGCCGCGCACGCGCTCGTCATGGGCGGGATTGTTTATGTGCTCACAACTTGCGCAGGTGCCCGCTCAAACAACCGCGATTCGCCGTTCGACCGGCTGCATGTATATTCATGAGTGACTTGGTCCACGATGGAAGTCGTCCTACTCGGCGAGCCGACGACGGATCGAAATCATGATTTAGGAGTGACGGGAGATGGGGATGAGATGGACGGATATAGAAGGGGCAGCGACGGGACTACTTTCGGCCAGCGTCTGCATCTGCATCTGTGGCTGGAGGGGGCGGCATCACGTGACAGGGGCGGGCCGACATAATGTATGCATTACTTCATGGAACCAGTGCTGAGGAGACTGGCCTACATGTGAGCGCCGAACGGTCAATATCCATCTGTTATTCGCTCTGGTCGTCGTGTCCACTATGACAGCACTGAAGCCAGCTCGCGATATTCTGCTGCTACAGTGATGTGCCAATACTGTTAAGCAGCGTATGCTGTTATGACATGTACAAAACAGCTGTTGGATTAGTATTCATGACTATTTACGCGAGCCGAAGACTGTGGCTAAAGGCTAATACATGGCTATATAAAAATGATACTATAGTTAATGAATGTCCTCCTGCTATTGAGAGTTTTGTCGGCAACTGACTGACGGTGATGCCAAGTAGTATAAAAGTGCGCAATTCCAGACATAGAATCTAAGCCTATATATAGTTATAAATATTTGTGAACAAATGACAAATATTTGTTTATTCCCTGTATGACACCGGCCCTGTGGTAACTGCGATCATCGATACTGCCATTTAGTGAGCAGCCCGTATTCGCTAGGATATATATAGAGACAGAAATGCATAGACATATAAGCTAATGCACATCCAGGTATTCCAGATGTGTAGCCTACCATCGACAAGGCAGTCGTACACGGCAGACTGCTCCCGTCCCTTAATAACGCCGTCATGCCGTCAAATCGTTTGCTGCCAGCTACGGACGGGCCGATGTCGCTCATGCAGCAGCCGGTGACGATGAGTTGACCACTGCCGACGAGCCATTGCATATGCACCATTATGTGAAAACATGACGTCATCCACAAAACTGGAAGTACATAACTTACAGCACTCTGGTCAGTGTGGACCGAACAACGGCCACAGCTAACATCTATCTGGCTATAGAAAACTGAACACGTGATTTTCCAGATCAGATATGTGAGCGGACAGACAGACAGACATACAGACAAGGTGAACGCAATAGGCTACTTCGCACACCTAGGCCTACCGGGGCGAAATAACAAACAAGCTATCAAAGGGATGATGCCTGGACCAATCGTTTCACAATTCTAAAAACAGCCCCATGCAATCAGTGAACTTCATGCATTCATTAAAAAGGATAAGCGGCGTTACATTATTTACAGTAAAGTCTGCATGCAAGCCTACAACAAAACGGGCGGTATTAATGTATAACAGCCTCACCGTTTGACAGAGTTTTCGTTTATAAAGTATTTACCGCACGAACAAAGCAAAAACTGTAAAGTATGATTAATATTCAACACCATGTGGTCTACAACACGGTATATGAAAGACCGTATTAAATCAGTGTTGTCGTTATCAGTGGCAGCAGAGTGAGAATGCGAGATGGCGGCGTGTATGCATGACTCGGCGAAGCTGGGACGCAGCTGGAGTCAAGGATAAGACATCGTTGTCGATGCATTAAAGCCGGCACAGCGGAGACTTCCTGGGAGCGGGTCAGAGCGGCGCCGGCCGGGACGGGCCGGGCCGTGATGAATGCCAGTCGGCTGCAGAGTCGTCGGCGCCGACAGCGAGGACGATAGCGGGCCTGCGGGAGGCAGTAGAGCCGGCCGGCCGTTCGAGCAAGATGAGGTCGACGCTAAAGAGCGGCCATACATCAAGCTTCACTATATAGGCCTGCAGCAGGAGCAGCAGCAGCAGTAGCCGTCGTATGCAACGCTGGCAGATCGAGCGGTGACACGCTGCGGAGACATCATACGGCAAGGCGTGTGACTGCGGTGAGGCACGCCTAGAGCATTATGCGTCTGGCCGGCGACTAGCGGTCCTGCGGTACGGACGTAAACGTAGGCCCCACACAGTGTCATCACCGTCGCCAGAGAATCGCATCTCATCTCTGACTATACGCCTCATTCCAAACCATTCAGCTGGCACCGAGTACGGTTGATTGATTGAAGCGGTGGCATGTCTGCGTGCCGCACCGCAGGTCCTGTTGTGTCATACCAATATCACTTTGTACATTTGTGTCAGAAAAGTCATGTCAAACGCTCATTCCGTCGTGCAGCCACCTGCATTAATTTTTAAAAAGAATGATTGGCAGGAATCTGTTCAACCTACTAAGGAAAATATGGCCTCGAAACACGTTCTCTCAAAATAATCTCATTTTAGATCAGACACCGAACTTTGTTACCGATCGTCGCTTCATGATACTATTCAAAACTATAACGACACAAATACTGACAGACAATTTTACTTTGCCCCCCCCCGGCAAGGTGCCAAGTATTGCGATGAACGTGTCTGTATGTCTGTCTGTTCGCTCGTCTGTGTGAAAAGCCACATGTGCAAATTTTACGATTTTTTGTACAGTGTACGTTACCTGTATGTGACCGTGGCTCGGTCATCTTCTGTCGACGACAGTGCAATACGTTATGTACTTCCGGTCTTTGTCAAAGGCTGTTGACAGTGAACTTATTTCATACTTTGCTGACTGCAAGATCAATGCACAGAATAGCGGATTGGCATTTGAAAATGGGGTGAAGTACTCTCTCTTGGCTCTTCTTGCGCACTGCAGGATTTGTTGTCAGTGACAATACAAATCCTGCAGTGCGCAAGAAGAGCCAATAGAGAGTACTTCAAACTTGTCAGCAGCTAAGGTGTCCGAAGCATACATGGCATGTGCGTTCTTGGTATGTGGAGAACTGGCAGCTGGTGAGATAGACCTGACCAAAAACTAGAGAAAGAATCTTCATGAAAATAAACATAAAGTTTTATGGATAATGACATTCATTCATTTATGCATTCATTTATTCATTCATTGTACACAAAACCGACGTATAATAAGCTAAAACTTTACAAAACTAGATGGAAAGTACTCTGAAAGAGTACAAGTACAACTCCCCGCGAAAGCGAAATTTGGGGGTTATTGTCGCCAACACTTGGCAACACTTTCCACACCTACTATTAGACTGCTGCACACAGGAGTCGACTGAAAATACAGGACCTGAAAATGGGGGACCAAAAAAAGATGAAACACTTGAAAATGCAGCACCTGAAAATGCAGCACCAAATGTCACCACATGAAAATGTAGGACCTGAAAATGGACCAAAGAAACAGGACCGGAATATGCATGACCAGTAGGGTAAAGCAATAAAACGATGTAATTAGTTGGCAATTACGCAATCATACTCTCAGTACTTCCACGTTCAAACCGGTGCCGCCTGGTTTGTTATCTTTGAGTATTGCTCACTGTTTCTTACTCCATGGCGTCACACGCCATTGTCTTTCATGTCTGCGCATGTCTGCTCACAGCTAACTACAAAGGCTCGCCGCAATCGTAGAAGGTCCTTCAATTTCAGTTCCTGCATTTTCAGGTCCTGCGTTTTCTGGTCTTTCATATGCCCCTGCACACAGCAATACGAAAAGTGTAAACAATCGCCGGTTTATACCGTTACTTCAACATCCATCTATCGATCGTAACGAAACACAAACTTGGTCTTCCCTTTCCCCCGTAGGAACCTTCCCATAAAATTTGGTACAAATCCGTCCACAATCTTTTTAGTTATCGTGGTCACAGACAGACACACAGACACACAGACACACAAACCAACACCGGTAAAACATATTCCCTCGCTTTCGCGGGGAGAATAAAACAGTAGGCTACATCCATCGTTGGCTCATCATGAACACTGCTGTACAGTTATGAATATTATCAGTGCTATGTTATGTGCTATGTGTGATCTCAGTTAAGCTAAGTGTTTAACGCTAGGGCCGTTGGCAATGGGTAGTGACAGAATGAAATAATCAATGTGTTTTTAGTTTTGACCTGTTATTGCTTTCACGCACTGACTCCAATTGGCTCCAAAATAACTATAACTAAAAGTGAAACTGAAAAATCATATATGAAATAACACTGCCTCCCACGCGTAAAAACTCATTCTCCTTTACAGTCCACACGCATTAAAATCAAAACGGACTTAGGGATGGTCTGGGACAGGCCCATGAAGTTTAAAAAGGTGTAATATTTTGTATTTCAGTTGCGCTAGAACACTAGTCAATCTGCATAGTCACACGGTCACGTCAGCACGCAGTCTCCCACGACCTTTGCCCTTTATTCACGTGACCTTTTCACAATACAATACAGGCTAAGCTTACTGCTGCATGCCAGATTGCTTTCACTAGCAGCAGCTGCTGTACCAGATCGTATCGTCCGCTGGTCTCATATTGATGTTAGTGGACCAAACGCCGATGTTTTCTACCTATCGACCAATGTCCTCGGTTTCTTAGAAAAGGCGACTATAGGTTAACTAGCAGTTCTATTGATTTATTTTAAAATGATTTGTCTATGATTTCTGGTTTGTCTATTATTGTTTGTTTATTCACCATAATGGTAGCGAATATAGTAGGCCTACATAAAACAACAACTATAATTCAATCATTCATTTAGGCCTATTTAAAAATAGGCCTATGTCTTCTGCAACACAGACCCTGTCCGAAATAAAAAAGGCGCTATAGGCTATGCAGAACAGAACTATAGGCCTTTGAAGTTGCCTTTGAAGTTACGACCTAATTGCGCTATACAAATCTATTTATTATCATCAATCATCATCATTATTATCATCATTCACATCGCCGTGAATCCGGAGCTGCAACACCGTACAAGCGCAAAAGCGCAGGACTAACTGCGCTTGTACGGTGTTGCAGCGCGACGGTGCCGCCACACAGCGAATGCAAATGAATACGGTACTATTTATATAGACGTGTGCACTGCCACTGCAGTGCACACTGCACAGGCCTAAGGGTTCACGTAAAAACCTTCCAGTAAACATCCGTTAGGTATATACTCGAGGTATTTACCTTTTTTACTTTTTGACCACACGTTTTGGAGTATTTATCCAGTATTAATTTGAAGTTTTTACTGTTTTATCGGGTATTTAGGCCTCTGCTCTTAGGCCTACGGTTTTTACCAAGCTATTTAGTAGTGATTTGACGTAGGAACCGGTTCCAAGGAACCGGTTCTATAGTTCCAGAACCGGTTCCAAAACCGCGGGTACCCGGAACCGTTTTCTGAATATTCTGTCGTTAACGCATTGTATAATTTGTGTATTATACGAGTCTTTATTCGTCAATAATGAAAGCAGAAACATTGGCTTGAAGCTAATGCGTCTTAGTTTTCACTTTTTCATTCATTTATTCATTCGATCGTTGCATTCGGGAATCGGGACTACAGCGCGAGCTGCTTACGATCCCGGTTGCCGGGAGGCTATCCACGACGATAACAATTTCTGATATTTGTTATAACCTATTAGTTATATTTCGCCCGGCGTTTGTCTGTCTGTCTGTCTGCCTGCTTGGCTGTTTGTCCGCAAGATAACTCAAAAACCACTGCGCCGATTTTGACGAACGTTTGCATGCAGGTTGCCTACACTGCAAAAATTGATTTATGAATGTGACAGTCACAAAAACGTTTGTGACCATTACAAAATAATTTTGTGACTATTTGCTTACAAACAAATATTTGTTACTGTCACAAAATAATTTTGTGAATATAATTTTCTTACAGTTACAAAATTTATTTTGTAAAAACAACAAAGCCTTTTGGTTATAGGCCTATTTAACCAAATATTTTATGTCTAACCCTAACCCTAACAACCAAATCGGGGTAACCCGGTTCCAACAACCGGGTACCCGGTTCCTAAACCGGGTAATAAGTCAACTCACTACAATTTAGCCTATCTTTATACTGTTTTTACCTTTTTACCCAGGTATTTGGGTATACCATTTTACGTAGGTCTAAATACCTAGGTATTTACTTTGTCCTAAAGTAAATACCTTTTTACTTTAATTTATCTTGGAGTTTTTACGTGAACCCTGCTATAGGCCGCCTATAGCTGGGGAATAGCCCTACAGTGGCCACTCTAAGTAGGCCTCTCGAGAGTCGATAATCGAGTATGCCTATTCTGACGCAACGGTGGATTTCTCAATATGCCTATGGCATTTGCGACTAAGCGACCAACTACCCCTGTAGAACGTCAAGAAGCTTCCATCGCCGTTTGATCAACTTTAAGCTGCTTCATAAGTTCAGCTGCCAACCACTGACATGACAAGTCTCAGTGTAAAATAGGCTAACGACCATGGTCAGCACGGTGTATGTAAGATAACCGTGGTGGTCATGCAGTGTCGTTGCATTTGCTGGCAGCTCCATTAATTTTCTTCTTATAAGAAAAACGCCAATGCTGTAACTTTATATACATGGGGAATAGCATTCGGCAGTGGCGCCGAACCGCGCTGGGCTGAGAGATCCATGAAATGACCTTAAAAAGCACGCGAGGGACGGCTAGGCCTATATAAACTATGGATGCAGGCAGGCCTATAGTTGTCTGCTACTACCGATACAACCGGAAGAAAGTACCAGCGTACAAAAATGAGACTTTCGGTAAGAAACTGTCTGGTTTGTATTTTACTTTAATGAGTAAGCACAGCTACGCTCGCATATAGGCAGAGGTAAAACTAAAGGTAAAGGCTTTCCATGCTTGTTGCCGAGCGTTGGGCCATGAGCTGATCCCGGTGTACAGGCAGTCATCCTGCTCCTGCAGGTGACTATAAGTCATTCACCCGGCGGTAGGCTGCCATTACTCTCCGCCAGGCCTGCGGTTACCTTCCCAGCCGCAGAGCATCACCGCCCCTAAGCCGGTACCAAGTTATGCTGCTTGGTGACAGAGGCACATAGGTGTGAACAACTTGCCCAAAGTTGTTACGCATCTTAGCTTTTACCCCGAGTATAGGAATTGAACCCACGATCGGTTGATCGCAAGTCCATACGCTCTACAACAACGTCAGTCGGTGAGGCGGTAAAAACTTTCGGAACAGAATTTCGAGCTTTCGATTGGTACTAAAATCTGTGACCTTTAATGGCCCTTATTTTGCGTTATTTTACCGAATTTGGTAATCTCCTGGGCGCATTGCGTAAAAGTTGTTGATAAAGCCATATGGACAATTTATACGATTAATGTCTAGTAGTAAACGTCTGCAGAGGGACCGTGTGACGCCCATGTTATAAATTCGTATAGTATATTCATAAATTCAAGACTTAATGCACAGTTCCCTACCTATCGTCTTGATATAGGAAGCCGTATATGAGCTTTCGATTGGTAGGCCTACCAAAATCGGTGACCTTGAATGACCTTGAACGGCGAAATGGCCCTTAATTTGCGTTATTTTACCGAATTTGGTAGTTTACGGGGCGCAATGCGTAAAAGTGGTTCACAAAGCCATAACTATGGACAACGTACGATTACTGTCTAGTAGTAAACGTCTGCAGAGGGACCGCGCGACGCCCACGGTATAAATATTCTATAACTGCAAGGTGACAAAACTGTAGCAGGTGACACAACTGTTTACTTATTTACTGACGCATCGTCGCACAATGTGCCACGCTCATAATCGGTACACGATAAGTGGCTAAAAGTCTGCGTTGTGACAAAAAAACAAAACACGTTTTGGCATCCATAGGTGGAACCCCTGGGCGATTTCCCCTATTTTTGTGTGAGTCATGCGCACCGTGACCCCTCACTTATATTCCAGGTTTTATCCAGATCCGTTCAGGTTTGGGCAGATATAACCGAAAACCCGCTCCACGAGACCTGCAGCCTGCAGGTCTTCAGAGTCAAGCTGCATTTCGGTCGATAGGTTGGTCCGTTGATTGCATAGGACTCTCACAAGCTGCTTTTTCACAAGGAGTTCGAGCAGCTTTAAGATGACGTGGGATTGGTGGGAACGGCGCCAGTATTCCAGGTTTTTTATCATGTGGCTTTAGTGCATGACGATCAGCTATTGTGCATGTGAATTTTTCTGTTGTTTTTTTCTCTACCAGAAAATGGTGAATAAAGTTGAATATATATTGTGATAAAAACCGGTTGCGGTGGACATACTGCGTGGTGACTATGTTATCTGTCCGTCTGTCCGTCGGTCCGTGTGTATGTAACATACATACACGGACCGACGGACAGACGGACAGATAACATAGGCACCACGCTTCATAGTAAAAGTCTGCTGAACGGTTTATATGTATAGAAGACACGACCAGCTCTGCAGTTGTGGGCGGCGCGTAGGCTACACTGTCTTTGCTGAGCTATGGCGATGGCTTGACAGCCAGTCTGCATGGCTCGGGAGCATGACACCCAGACACCTGCAGCTTTGTTCGGCCACACGATCCGCCATGGTGCATGCTGTGCGTAAGCGCCTGTGTCTAAGTCTATCTGATTGTTGAAATCAGCCGTATAATTCAACCGTTCTTGATGCATCGTTTATTAACCGTATCTACGTTCGTTTTTATATGATCCATGCTATGGTATAGCCTGCGGCCGTGGACCTCGCCAATGTCGCCCATGTCCCTAGCACACACAATAACGCTGACTGGCTATATAGGTTAAAGACCGTCTGCGACCAATAAATCTGTGTATTGGTTCTGGTTTTCGTCTTGCAAGTTGAATTTGGTCTCATGCAGTTATAGGCCAAACAGACTCAGCTTTCTGAAATTTTCATTCAAATCGGTTAATTATTAGGGTAGGGCCTATATGCAAAACACAAAGGCAGCCTTTTGTCCTTTTATAATTCATATGTTAGGCTACGATACGCAGGTCTGAAGTGGGCTAATAGCTGTATATATATTTGGGAATTTATTTTGTGAGTGGACGCACTGTAAAATGTGCCTTCTGCAATGCCAAATCTCATTTTTTTTCTGGCATGCAAAATGCGGTCTATGGCAAAGTTGGACGTGCTGCCTAGGAAGAATGCTAAATAAGCTAAATGGTTACGGTGCTTATCCATTCTTATGGAACGGAAGCATGGCGCTGCTCTCACGGGACAGGCAGTCTTTTGAATTTACTGTAAACCGTCTCTTTATGAAAATCTTTCGGACCGGGTCTCCCGCCGTAGTCAGTGAATGTCAGCTAAATTTTAATTTCTTATCTATAGAGTCGCAGTTAGAAATAAAAGACAGCCAAATTTCTGCAAGCGTTTTCTGCGACAAAGAAAACATTATGCTTGTTGTTCAAACAGCGTGCAATCACGCAGCTTGATGGTATACAGTGGCGTAACTACGAGAGGCGAGATGAGGCAATTGCCTCAGGGCGCCTGGCGCACGGGGGCGCCTTGAGCCGATCGACGAATAATATTTTTTGCTTTGCAACTGAATTTCGAAAGACTGCAGAAATAAGTAAAAATAACAAACTAAATGACAGTGTCGATATCCTGACTGAGAAACAGACTGTAGAAGACCGCAAGTATTGGCGCTGTGTGCTGGATCGCATAATGAGTCTGATCATTACTATGTCAAAGTGGGTGCGCTGAAAATGCGGGAGTGGAAACTACAGGAGAAGACAGCAAAGGTGGAAATTGTAGGAGTGGAAGAAGCAGGAGTGGAAAGCAGGATCGCACGGGTGGAAAATGCAGGAGTGGAAAATACAGGAGCTAAAATATATGGAAAGCCGTCCATACAGAAATCTCTGACGGTCGAAGCTCGAATCAGGATATGTTTGATTGTCAACGGTCGACAGTCGCCAATTAGTAGCAAGCCCAACCGAACTGACTGGCCTGGTTCCTAGAGTCGGAGTCATACACTTTGATGTAGAGGCCGACTCCGACTCCGGAGCTCAAAAACTCTGAGTCTTTATTCTCTTGTTGTATTCAGTTTTTGTTCGCGGACGTGTGTGCAACGCATATGATAATGAACATTCCGAGATTATGTCACATGTTTATTTATTTTCGCACGTATGTTTTTCTTTATCTATCAAATTACATTACAAGCTTATATTGGAAATTATCAGAACATTACAAACACGGATGTCGTAACGATCAACCAATATGCAAAAACAAAGGCCGTAACGAGTCTAACGAACTAAATTCAAATAACTTAAGATTCTTTCAAAATAGTCTCGGTTTGTTGTTCCATACGACTTACTCCTGCAATTTCCACTCCCGCATTTTCAGTCGCCCCGTCAAAGTGCAACATTGCATTTCGAGGACATCGTGAAAACGACAGCTATACACCGACGATGACAGGCCGAGCTCACGCGGAAATTTCCTGGAATTCATTCATTTAATTGTCCCGAGTACGATCCTGTCTTGGAAAATTTACTGAAGCAGCAAAAAGGAACCACTAAGTACCTGAGCAGTTCGATTCAAACGGAATCATTAACATTCTTGCAAGACACGTAAAGCAGCAGATCGTAGACGAAAAAGCCGATTCGCCGTTTTTATCTGTTATAATGGATACGACATTGGACTGCTCAAAGACGGATCAGTTGAGCAAAGTATTTAGATATGTGACAGTCACAGTCAAAAAGAATGACGAAGGGAGGCCATCCAGCTTTCATATCCAGGAATCGTTTGTAGGGTTCACTGAAGTTGAAAGCCAGAAGGGTCAAGACTTTGCCTTCTTAGTAACGAAGGAAACTGAAAGTGTCACTGACCTGCAGAAGATTCGTGGTCAAGGATATGATGGAGCCGCCAACATAAATGGTGCATGTTTACAAGGGTGTTCAGACTTTAACGAAGCAGAAAGCACTAAGGGCCGTTATATTCACTGCAGTGCTCATGCTTTAAATTCAGTCATTAACGATGCTGTAAAAAACGTGCAGCATATTCGGAACTTTTTTACATGCTGGTAAAGTTGTATGTTTTCTTTAGTGCTATTAGCAGATGGATAGCAGATTTCAGTGCCTTTTGCCACTGTAACAGGAAAATCGAACGTGATTAGGTGCTTTCGCTGGCTTCGGTCAGTTCAGTAGCTTGGGTTCCCCAGGTGGGACAGATAGGCCTTTAATTTAGGAATTAAGTGGGGGCGCCTAGGAAAAGTTTGCCTCAGGGCGCTTTCGACGTAGTTACGCCACTGATGGTATATTTAGTAAATACAAACCAAATGTCATTCGTAGTGCTATAGTCAGAGGGCATGCACTTTACAATGTAAATTACGAGTTAATTTGTTGCACTTTGTGTACTCTTTGTGTACTATACTGTAGCACTTGTGCATCTTTTTCACAGTCTTACTAGGATGCTCGAAAACTTAGCCTATGTTAGGGCTATTCTGATTGACTTTACTAAAGCTTTTGACGTAGCTGATCATACAGTTTTAATGTCAAAACTATCAGATTTACAGCTTCCTGGTAATATATATATAATTGGATAGGCTCGTTTCTATTTGGTCGTCAGCAGGTCTGTCGTTTCAATGGTGCAGTCTCTGAGCTTCAGTCATTTAACCTAGGCTTTGTACAAGGTTCAGGCTTAGGCCCTACATTATTTCTCGTTTTAGCTTCTGATTTAAATACATTGTCTAGCAATAATGAACTCATCAAATTTGCTGATGATTCAACCCTTTTGGTACCAGGGAACTCGGATGTTAATGCTACAATGGAATTTAACCATATACAGGACTGGGCTAAACACAATAGCATGATTATAAATTTAGGTAAAACTAAGGAAATTATTTTTTACAATCCTAGAGCCATACCTAGCTTAACTCCTCTTCCTATTTTTGGCATTGAACAGGTTTCATCAGCCAAGCTGCTTGGAGTTTACATTCAAGGTAATTTCAGTTGTGATATGCATTTTAAGCATATTATCACTGTTTCAAGTCAGAGACTGCATATACTTAAGGCTTTGAGGCATCAAGGTCTTAGCCTAGAATTGTTACATTGTGTTTTTCATGCTATAATTGTCAATAAAATCAAGTATGCAATCTTAGCACGGTATGGTTTCCTAAATAAAAGTCATGTTTTGCAAATAAATAGTCTTTTCAAGCGTGCTTTCAAGTACGGATACCAGTATGTCAAATCTGTCATCAATTAGCTTGAAGAGCTACTGCAAGATTATGATGACAAATTGTTCACTAAGCATAAAGCAACTCAAGGAAACCAAACTCTGTTAAATCTAAACTACATAAAAATACATTTATCAATAGACTAGTATTCGAAGATTGTTATTAATTGATTTTGCTTTACTTAGTTTGTATACTTAGTT
>Ga0209780_1000378_pt1 | contig 22980 bp, 13 predicted proteins | sample WorMetexBAHAMAS2_FD_187384 | JGI IMG/M metagenome (GOLD analysis project Ga0209780, IMG submission 187384) | Marine gutless worms symbiont microbial communities from Max Planck institute for Marine Microbiology, Germany - Inanidrilus exumae... | ecosystem: Host-associated > Annelida > Digestive...
TTTCTGAATTTGAAAAAAACGCGAAGAATGCTATTTTAAATGGTAAAACGTGCTAAAATAGTAATTAGTAATTTCATTTATTTAACAGTAAATAAACATTTCATGGTGACGTTACCATAAAATATCTAATAAATTTCCTAAACAATTATTTCTATGTCCGTTTTTCCTTAATGTAAACTAAATTACAGCCATACCGGCACATCATCACTACTGGTAGTTCTGTTGACACAGTCGGAAGTCCGTGCGGGCGGGCAGTAGAGGTTCATCATGGCCATCTCACTGCCATCCCAGCGACCATACGTCGTCAGCTTTGCGTTAATTATCCTTACTGTGAGCTCTGCGTTTTCATTTCCGGGTCACAGTCACATCGCGCATGCGCCGACTGCGACTGTTCGCCGCTGATACGGGCGTCTAAATGGACTTGGCTCGCCATTGCTTCTTCATATAATGTCTTCTGCCGCGTCCCTCCCGGGACTACTGAAAGCCATCTTCAACGAACGCACGGAAAAGCTTTCAACGAAATTCGATAGGGCGCGTGCGGTGTCGTAAGTATTAGGCGGAAATTGAGAGCATTTTCGATGTGTCATGCACTGTCATTCGGAACAAGATACAACAAAGCGCAGTCTACTAATATTATTACTGGCCCGCCTGCACATAGTGTAGGGGGCCAGTATTGTTTTGCTCTCTGGCGTCTGTCGTCAACTGTCATCTGTCGGGGTTTGTAACACTACACGGCTGGCCTGCAGGCTGCTTCACCCGCGCAAGCGAGGCGATGACGTCGTGCCGCCTCCATTCTAATTATAGCTCCACGGTAACACTGCCCGGAGGGCCAGTAGTGTTACGTCCCGTTAAGGCGACACCTTGTTTCTATAAAAGTTGTAACCCAACGAAAGCTGAAACTGTTATTGGCATTTGATCGTGCTTGTCCAGCTGTCTACGGTTTATCATCATAGTCGTCAGCATCATCACCAACTCATCATCATCATCATTATCAAGTTAATATTTCGAAAACTTGGCCCACATACGCACAAAAGACATAAGCATAAGCCTAAATTGAGATTTAAAAACAAGAAACAATCTACAATCTGTCACAGCGCTTTAGAGATTCTTGACGATAACCGCGCTCTATAAATTTACTTACTTACTTACTTACTTACAAGCTACCATTGCAACTACTACTCGTGCTTTATAAAATAACGCTATTGTGTAAATAACACAAAAGCGCGTCGTGCGTAAGTAAAATCGATGGACAACAAAACTAGTATGTTATATAGTATTTGTGCGATATTCATAGAAAGTCGAAAATCATAACAAGTGTAATATCGAAGATTATAAGATAGCTTTGTTTTGTTGCTGGCAATACTGTGACTCGAACGCATTATTGCATTCCCGAAGTCATTTTGACTAGCAAGTGCCAGTCGTCACGTCTCGTTAAGTCGCTGGGTCTCGTCGCTAGATGGAGCCAGTGCACATCGCGCACGGGATTATGGACCATCCGGCGTCACGCAATCAGCGGTATAGCGGCTAGATCGATCAGCGTCAGCCGTCGCACGAAGCATCTCGGTGTGTAAATGATATCTTCTCGGCTTCTGAGGCTGCATCTGCACCGTCCACCTTTGCACGGAATATTCATGAGGCCAAACGATAGTGAGTGTGGACGCGTGAATACTGAGATATCCCGTGCTCTCTTCTTGATTGAATATAAGAATTTTACCGCTCGACGCCATACTATAGCGCGGTATATATGCCGTCATCGTGTGTCCGTCCATCTGTCACACGCCGGTATTGCATCAAAACGGCCAAACGTAGGATCACGCAAATAACACTGTACGATAGCCCAGGGACTTCTAGTTTTTTTTACCTCAAAGATCTCGGCGAAATTCGAACGGGGTCACCCTAACCGGGGGCGCCAAATAGAGGTGGGGTAGGTTCACATCGGCGATTATAAACCAATATTTCGCTATATCTCAACACGAAGCTCGGCTATCGCAGAGGGACCGCGCGACGCGCTGTGTTAATAAGGTCGTGCTGCATGTATGTTTCACGAGCTATGGCGGTTAGAAAGCCTTCAGTCAGCAAAAAAATTTCTTCAAGGTCATTCAAGGGCATAGGCAATGGTGCCATTCGATAGGCCACATGATTTTCCAGTAGTCTTCCATTGCAACTGTCTCTATCTTGCACCGTTTCCGAGATATTGTCACTTATTTTCCCAAAATTTAAAGAGGTTACGTGACGCTGAACACATCCCTTTTGGGGATAATATATGATGCGTGCACTATTACTCCTGTGTATCAAACAGCGCTCAAAATTTCAGGTGCCTAGCTTCATCTATTCCACATATATGATTGGGGCAAAATTTGGACAGCTGCCGCTGACAGACCCGCGCTACGCAGTGGCTCAGCGCATGCTAAAATTCCGTATCGCATCATATGGTAATCAAACCATTTCTTCTACTCGGCCTAGCTGCTGAATACAGATCTCGACGGTGGGTGTGATCAACAGTTGTCCAACGACCATCAGAAGTTTATGACACTCACCGGCGAACTAAGTTGACAGCGCCCGAGACGATCGGCCGTTTCAGAGATATGGTTGGTGCCCACCAAAAGTCAAATGGTTCACGTGACCTAACCACGCCCCTTTCGGGGAGGTTTTGACATCCGTGGACTAGCACTTGCTACGATCAACCTATCTACCAAATTTGAAGTCTCTAACTCCACTCACTACGAAGATATGAAAGGTGAAACAAAATGTCAAAAATAAGGTGGATTGGGGTAGTTAGGGTCACTCAAGGTCACCGAAAATAGCACCAATTGATAGAGCACATACGAATTCTTATTAACGTTCCGTAGTAATTATGTCCCTATATTGCACCGTTTCTGAGATATAGCGAGATATTGGTCGAAAAGGAATTTCGTCGAGATCTGTATTCAGCAGCTAGGCCGCGAGTAGAATATACGGTTTGATTACCATATGATGCATTGCGATACGGAATATTTCGCATGCGCTGAGCCTCTGCGTCGCGAGGGTCTGTCAGCGGCAGCGAAGACTCTTGTTTTTGCGTTGACATGATATGGCCGGACTCGGATCATCTTGATCCATAAAAGATCGCGCGGTGGCGCTAACAAGCGAGAAAACGAACTCGAAGTATTCGTGCGATCACGTTGACGGTAGTAAGACGTTGGTTGAGAGTTGTTGACAAAAATTGCAGGACTGTAGGTTAACGGACGAAGTTGTGTAGCGCTGGTGTGTTGTATGTATGTAGGCGTAAGCGTGGATTGTAGTAAGTCGAGTTTTACAATGAAATAAATTACTCTACGCCCTTCTTCTTCGTTGGCACAGTAGTGTCCGCAGCCTAACTTACTGTCTTGCAAATATGGAATTTTTCAATCATGGACATTAGTGGAATAAGTTAATTTAGTGTCAGTATTCTGGTACTTTTACAAAATTTTAAGATCAATATTTTCTATGTCGCCAACCTAAACTTGTGATTCGAAATTTCGGTTACCGTATTGTCCAATGTTTCAGTGAATTTACATTGGCAAATAAATCCACCAATTATATATTTACTGCAATCTTTGTGCACGGGATTATGGACCAATTCCCACTTGTATTTATTGGTCGTATATTGACGGATCAAATATTCTATCCAAAAGAAAATTGATTTAGTGTCTTATCTCACGTAACTAATGTTCTGCACTACCGTGCAAAACAGCATAACCCAGAAATTGCAACTCTGCGGCACTGACTAGCCTGCAGTTAGACCCCCAACTGAAATATGTAAAGAGCTACACATGGCTGCCCATAAGTTCCGCTCATGTTATGATTACCGGTTAACTGTTGATTCTTTGACATAAACGGCACCGTCTTGGGAGTTCAGTTACCATCGGTCCGTCATTGCCCGGTCCATCAATGTCCAGCCCGCGATTCCACGGCTCCCGTGTGTCGATAGCGTGTGCGGCCAGAGTACGTCTTGTGGGCTGTCAGCGGCGTAACGACGCCGAACCACGCATGCGCAACAGTTGGGCCGTCCCATGACTGAATAATCGTCCATCTGCGGCCGCCGGCCAATCTCCTTCATCAAACAACTCGCTCGCGACGACTTTTAGCGAGTCGCGTCTCGTCGATCCCCCTCCCCCACTCACCGCCGGCCGCCGAGAAAATTGATAGAAGAACAAATTGATTTGTCAGGGGAGCGAGTGGGACGGGGTAGGCGCGGCCGGCGAGCAGATAATTGTGTGAGCGCGAGAGGCCAGGTCGCGGCGGTCGGCTGACGTACGACGGCGGCTCGGTCGACCAACAAACCGGATGTTCTTATCGTCGACGTGCGCGTCCACGCCGCTACGTCCACAGTCTTGCGGCATGCCCACTTCCGGCTCACCGAACGACCTGCCGCAGTTTAAAAATTCATACGATCGACATGCATCGGCGGACTCCTGATTAAGTATTCCTCATTGCGTCCGCTGCTGATGCAGTGCATACGCTGCTTCGCATGATCAGTAAATATCTTACACAATTCATTTTTCGAATAGCAATAGCCTTTTCTGCGGGTAGACAATTAAACATGTCTAAGCATATATCCACAACCTATTGTGATCTCGTGTTAAAAATTTTCCTGAACGTGCTATTAATGATACAGTTAATAGAATTATATTGTGACTTTCGTAGAGGGCAGGCTTCTAAACCGTAACATAGAAATGAGAAACATTTGGACTTAATTAGCTGTATAGTAACCACCTCGTGTGAGGCAATTCGACCAATTTTTTTTCCAAAAACGGCATTGAATGACCGGTATTTATCAGAACCTAGACAGCATTTAAAAGAGGATGATGATTCTACAAATTCCACGGTATTCGTTAACTGAAACTGAAATAAGAATTTAAACGACCGCTGTGAGTGTCACTCAGTCACTAACGTTCAGGAAATCCGTGGAGTTCCATGGAAATTCCGTGGGGTATAAAACCGGCAGGATCGCCTCCGTATTCGTCAGTCGTTTGTCATAACGTACGCTTTTTCACAAATCCATACCGCCATAGACCAATAGCATAATCTCGCGCTACCTTCGTGGATTGTCACATCGCTCATCGACTTTGGTTCTTTTTATTAACTACAATGTTCTTCATGTGCGGCATGTACGGTGGACCAATGAAAGTCGGCTGCGCGTTTGTTCCTTGAGCGCATTGCCCATACCAGGGTACCGAATGCCTTCTTTGTTCTTTCAAGTAGTCAAGCCCGATTTTCGACACTGTTCAGTACAGTTTTTCGTCACACTGTTTCATGGAATCAACACCTTAGTCATTCCGGAGATATGATTGATGCCAAAAAAACATGTAAATGGGTCGCGTGAGCTGACCATGCCCCTTTTAGGGGTGGTTTGTCATCCGTGTGCTAGGACTTGTTACGATCAACCTGCCTACCAAATTTGGAGTATCTAACTCTACCGACTACGAAGTTAATGGAAGCGATATAAAATGTGGGAAAATGAGGTGGTATATGGGTAGTCAGGGGACTCAAAATCACAGGAAATAGCACCACTCGATAGGGCACTGTGCATTTGCAACGCATATGCGTAGCGCGATATAAGCCTATGTTTATTCGTCACAGTCACGTATTGCACTACACTTTTTAAATTCCGTTTTTCCTTCTATACCGAGCCTCATATACCCTCTGGTGTGGTCAGGACTACGTAGGTTTCTTTTTTAAATTTAAAGACCCCGTGTGTTTCTCGACTATGTAAATCTACACTTATACTCAAATTTTGTACGCAAAATGACTATGACAACTACTATCGTCGTCAACCGTCGTACAGCCTCACATAAGTTAACAAAATCTTCAAGTGACGCACAGCGTCGCGCGGTCCCTCCACGACAAGTAAGCCTATTGTTTTCTGCGCCTTGCTGTAAACGCTGAACCGCCAATGACGATTACTGCAACAATATGCGCAATAAATCAAACGGTGTGACAGACAATCATCAGTTACTTCACTGGACAAAATAACTAAATACATTAAAGGCACTCGTTGAGTTCATGACTCAGTTGAAGAAATTCCGAGGAAATTATCAGTGTTTACTTAAACACGACATCTGAAATAATGCACGCGTTGGAATTCGCGGCCAATGGTGGCGTCGCCTGTCGAATGTCGAGTTCGGCAATGTATTTTGTTGCATTTTAACTCCAGAAATCCTTAAGCAGACCACCTCAGAATCTGATCGTTCTCTGCCCCGAGGTCTGTCCATTCTCGCGGTGTCATGGAAATTGATCTACGACTTTTTGAGTAATCCTGTTCACGGACGGAATAAATGAATGAATGAATGAATGAATGAATGAATGAATGAATGATCGAACGAAAGATTCACAGAAGCGAACATTTGGCATGGCCTCTTTCGTAGAAGTAAGAAATAGATGGAGCAGGATCGACAAAGGCGCGACTGTAAGCACGAATAGGCTACGAAGTTGGTTGTTGCCGCTGGATCTCAGTCTTCACAGTTAGTTAAAGAAATTTATTGTGCCACTCCATAGCCGACGGGTTGCGTACTGCGTGCGATTAACTTTGCTTAGTATGAAAGCGACGCACAAGATTCTGTTTATCCGCCGCATGCGGTCCGTCATTCTACTTCACGGCTTTCATGCAACACGTCCGGCGTACGGAAGTGTACGTCGATCGATCAGCGTTGTCGTCGGTTCGGCGACGATTTCGTCCGTCGAAACGACGTCATAAATGCTTTAGTGATGCGGACTGCGTGGCGAGTATGAAGGGTGATGCGGCGGCACGCTAAGTCAGTCGGGCGACACGTGCAGTCTCCGCAACCCATCTATCTCCATTGCATCTCATCGGGCACGCCGTTCAGCGAGCTGTCGACTCGACGTCTTTTTACCGACGTCGCGGCAGTATTTCTGTCCATAAATCGTTTCGTTGTCGTCGAGCAGGCACACAGACTGACCATTGACCACTGATCTACGTCGAGGTCATCGATGTAAACCGGCTTCGACCAGTAGACAGACGCCGACAACGACTTGAACGTGATTTGCTTGTCAGGCCCGGTCAATTATTGACATCGCACACTAGTCCCCGTGGCATGTATATCGATCCGATTGCTCGCCCCTTTCTACCATTAAAGGAAAACTGGCTTTCGACTAACTTTAAACGAGTATAAATGCATGAAATGAATGAATGAATGAAATTTTATAAATTTTCTGTCTTAAACCAGAAGTAAGCCTACGTTATTCCATCCATCCATCCATTCATTTATTGTAAAATATGTTGCAAACGTATATGAATAGTTAAAAGCAAAGTGAAATAAGCAGTTAAACGTAAATAAAACATGAATCACAAAACAGAAAATACAATACAACTATACAAGAGCTAGACATAATTAAGAAGACAACGTGGCACGATCGACTGGTGAGGTTGTTTACTAGTGACCACTGGAAGTGGACGCTAATACTTGTGATTTCTCGTTCTGAGGGACACATCAGCATTTTTGCTGGTTGCTAGGAGAGAGTGAATGTAGTGCCAGGTCGTGATTCTGAGTAGGTAAAACACCTTCTTGTCAAATTTTTCTAACAGTAGTTCAACCTTAAAAACAACGTTACAAAACCACACTTAAAACATCTGGGAAGGATGGAACTGATCTGCCGAACCGATGTATGCCGAGTCATTTATATAGCGTGCATTGCCTGGAACTCAGTCAACTATTCTTTTGATACGCCTACCAAGCGCTCTGTCGGCGTCGCGGGCGAGTTGTCAATAGACCACCAACGTCGCCATGGTGGCATGCAGTTATAACAGACATGCGGACGTGGGGCGTGGTTATGGCTACCTAATCCTGGCCCTGTCAGGTTGTCGCTGTCTCGATGCCGTCCAACGGCGATGAATTGCCGCCAAACTGCTATATACAATACCGCCCACCACTTGCTGCGTGTCGGAAATGAAGCAAGGAGAAGTAAAGTAAAAGTAAGTAAAGTAAACAGTGTATAGTAGTTTAGCATCAACTTATAGCTCTTCACCGCCCGGGGAAACTCACATGCCATATGGGATCACACAGTGTTACCTGCCACCCGACAGAGGTGAGAATCCGGCCTTTACCCCCAGCCGAAGCAGGTACTCGACCCCGGAGGGATGCAAGGCTGAGTTGACCTATATTACGTGAAAGCCGACCGGCCGGGAATTGAACCCGCGACTTGTAAATCGCAAGTCCAACGCCCTGCCGCTGAGCCACCACGCAACACCAAGAAGAGTGGAATTGATAGCTCAAAACTCAGACCTGTTGATAAACCCTTTCGGCTGTAGACCATAATGTACCTGATTTGCCTCGCATCTTGTGACGACACTTTTCCTCGACTGCCTATAGCCGCTGCGCGTGATTTACTTTCAGTATTATACTGGCGAAGTTTATTCACAGTGGCGATTATTGCCCGCGTAAAATTCGAGCCGAGTTTTACGTAACATTAACACTCGAACTTCAACGATCCAATTGTCGTTGTGGCAGTGCTGGCCGTGTGTAGCCGAACTTGTTAGGGCTGGTTTAAGCACTGACAGCCTTGTTGTCATCGTGTGTTCGTCCGTCTCTCCGTCTGTTTGTCTGTCACACGCCAGCATTGTATCAAAACGGCTAAAAGTATGATCACGCCGCAAACAACGCCATACGATAGCCCATGGACTCTAGTTTTCTGTTCCCAACAGTCGTTGGTGGGCGACGCCCCATTCACCCTGAAATTTGCGCTCAAATTAACCCACCCCTTTCGAACACAACGATTTCGACCAATATCAACTCATAGTGCATCAACCGTGAGAGCTACGGAAAATGTTTAATTAGCACCAATAGGAAGTCAACCACGCGCTTTTCAATAAGCCATAGATGAACCGTGTGCGTTACCCATAAGTCCCCAAAACACGATTTTGTCAAGGGCCGTGAATATAATAAGAACTGTGTGTTATATCCACGGCCCTTAACGAGACAGACAGCTTTTTGCTGTTATAATAATAATAATAATAATCCGATTTGTAAAGCGCCAGAATGTCAAAAGACTTCCGTGGCGCTGTTTTATATGTGTGAATTATGGGCTTTACACGTTGTTATAAAACCACAGTTTTTAACATTTATCACAGTCAGGGATTAAACTACTTTTGTAAGGGCTTTTTAGTAGACCTACCAATCCAATGGCCGACCTATACGAATTCCAGAGTCACGCCGTTATGATAATCTTTATTCGTCAGAATCAATAGAGAACCGGCAGCAACGAAAGAGAAGAAAACTCAGCTAACTTAGGTAAATAAATTAAATATTTTGCACGTGAAACGATTATCTTCATGCTAGTTTAGCAATATACTAACTGTAGCAGTTGTCAATATTACCTGAAATGCTTTGGTGTTGTACTTTTCAGAATTTACGAAAGTATTGTTTTTAATTTTGCATTCAGACTGAGAGTAATATCCGACAGTCAATCAGTTCGAAAACAGTATGATTTGGACATGAAAGTATAGTCATATAAAGGAGCTGTAGCTGCCTACCAAATTTGGAGTATCTAACTCTACCGTAGCTGGACGTGTGACGGCCTGCAAGTTGGGTGCGGAATCCCAGCTTCCACTGAATTTAAACGTGATGTAAACAGTACATTTGTGTGGCGCCTTGTCATGAGTCCGATACTCATCTCTAAGGCGCTCACGTAAGGCACGTGTTAACGAGTGATCACACAGTTTTACCTGCCACCCACTCGTTTATCCACGAATGGAATGAACCATCCTACCTTTACTCCCTAGCCGCAGAGCTTCATCGCACTTTGGCCTGTACTCATTTCCCGTCTCGCTGAGGGTAGGAGGCTGAGTTGGCCTGTATTTCACCCCAGATCACATCCTATTGTACTCATCCGAATGCTTTCATGTATTATCCGATTATGGATCTGTTAACGACTATCATAGGCATATAGCCTATACTTGTTTCAGGTTTTTCTTTTTAGACCGCCCGGCACAGCGATGACGAATGGCTTATATTATACCTCTGTGTTTCTTTCTTTCTTTTTTCTTCTTTTTTTCACGCCTAATCTCTGAGGTCAGTGAACGGATCTCACCCAAACTTTGACACATAAATTATTCACTTATGATTGCGATTTGAAAAATTTGGTCTAAAGTTCCCCGGGCGTTTACCCTCACGGGCTGGGGGGCAAAAAAATTGGGTACCAACTTCGAACTTTGACCCAAAATATATCTACAGCGAAACACGATATCAACAATCGGAAAAGAACTCGTCAATCCACAGGGATTCCCCTACATGCCCCTTAAATTTGATGAACTTTGGTCCACAAACGGCTGAGAACGGTTGGCGAGTTTTCCCTACCCCCTAAAGTTTGCGCGCAGGACGAGCTGCAGGCTCACATTTGCGAGACATTTCGGTTTAATCATATTCGCCAGATGGCGCCCGTGGTCGACGCAGATGTCAAGAGCTCGGTTAGCGTTGGTGAGGCTGCGCGCCGGGCGGGCTCACGCTGAGCTCTGCCATGCATCTAGTTGTCTTATTTTATGCGGTGCTTGCCTACTGCTGGCTGACGGCGCACAGGGCTGTGCTGCTGAAGGTCAGTTCGAGTTAGTCGGAGGAAACCGACGATGGGGAACCCGATGTACGTACGACTTCTACAGCCAAGCGGACGTGAAAACTGGACGGTTCTTCTCGCCGGCCTACCCGCAGAACTACCGACCCAACGCCCGCTGTCTGTACGTTTTCTACGGACAGCGCGGAGAGAGAGTTGTCGTCCGCTTCAACAGCATTGAACTCGAATTTTTCGACGGAAGGTAACCTACGTCTAGAGAGTCTACTTACTAGGTCGACTCTTCGACAGAGTCGACCTAATAAAGCTAGTCTAAATGTCCGTCCGTCCGTACGTGCGTACGTACATGCGTACGTCCGTCCGTCCACAAAAAGTTTCTTCGAAGTTTCAATGAAATTCGGCGTGTAGGTAGAGGTCGACAAGTGATGCACGACCGTATGCAGTATGTCCCGACAAAGGTCAAGGTCGAGGTCACGAGCCCTTCAAAGTTGGAAATTCGGCCATTTCAACAGCTATCTCCTCCACCATTTACAATGGGAGCTGGCAAATGACCACGGATTCTTAAACTAGGCCCTTACTAGGGCACATTGTTGATATTTGGCCTAGTTTTTGTGTCACGTGACTTTGAAATTGGCACGGTCTGTCCGGTGCAAAGAGTCGACCGTCAGTCCCGTACTGGGCTAATTTTTATTGTGAGAGACGGCAGACTTCGCCGTCGGTGCAGCTACCTCGCTAACTTGACGAAACATACGGGTCGTCTTTCATTCTGGCCTATTCGGTATTCGTACATTATATGAAAACATAACGTCATCCACGGAAGTACATAACATATTCCATTGACTTCAGAGGAGAACCGAGCCACCCACGGCCACGGGTAGATATGTACAGAAAATACGATGGAATTTGGACTGTGAGTTTTGAGATATGCGAGCGGACAGACAGACAGACAAACAAACAGACAAACAAACATACATACATGCATACACACAGACACGCTGATCGCAATACTTCGCACCCGATTAGGGTGCGAAGTAAAAAAGCACGAAAACTACGTACGATGAGGTTAAATTCCTAGGAGTATTTGAGTGTAAAGTTAGCGTCGACTGTGCTGCGCTATATACAGGGTGGCTCAAAAAAAGTAAGCTGTTGTACTGTGATAGATATTTCAATGGCTAGACAATAGTCCTCGCGTTAAACATTTTATTATTTTGCGAACAGTCCAGGACTGGAAAGTTGGTAACTCTAATTATATTTCCGTGGCTAAATATTCTATGTTGTACAATTGTGACGTCATGTTTCGCGTTTGGCTAGCATTAATTTCATTGACTGCTAAAATCAACAGCGTACTTTTTTGAGCCACCCTGTATAGTGAGAGCGGGCGTTTGAGTAGAGCGGATGAGATGGCAGTGAATGAGTGTGGACGCATGCAGTTGTGAGAGCAGTACGGACTACATCACTGTACGAGACGGCATCGACGAAGAGTCGCCGTTGATGGCCACATACTGCAGTAGCGTCACGGAGGCCGCGGTCACGTCGAGCACCGACACGCTCAGCATCCAGCTGGTGGCCGACGAGAAGAAACAGCGGCAGGGCTTCTCCGCTCAGTTCACCTTCGTCGCCGGTGACGACGCCGACAACCCGCTGCCGCCCCCTAGCGGCGGACTCGTGGTCCACGACGACACCACGCACACTGCGCGCCCGCAGTTTGGCGGTACGTGCCGTTCTCACCCGTCTATTCACCGACGTCAGTGGTAAAACGGGCCAGTTTTTACACGACCATGTGTAAGGGCGACAGAGTCGTAGCTCTAAAACAGCAAATATCACTTTGGTAGGACTGCACCTAAGTCGTTAAGCACGCCCTTACCAGCGAAGTCATGCGATACGATACGATACGATACGATACGGTAGATTACCGTGCGCTCAAAAGCTGACGCGATGGCCAGCTTAATCTAGCGCACTGCGCAGAAACGAAAAAATAAGGAAAAAATAAAATCAAAAACCGAGTAGCTCAGAAGAAACGGCGATGTCAAAAGAAGTTACGGACTTGCAATAATTCTGGACGCTACAGTCGACGCAGAACTTGCGAGTCGGCTATCTGAACAGTGTACTCAATTCATCAGAATTTTCGTATGCAGCAGAACCAGCTGCTGCGCAGCAAAGACGGTCTGACAGGAAAACATCGTATAGAATATATATTCTTCTGCGACTGGTGAGTAGCGGTTGACTGGGTGCGGTCGGTCCAGGCCCAAGCGAATACACGTTACGACAGGCAGCAACGCTTGTGGACTGTATAATTCGCTTATCTTGCTTCGCGGATGACTCTTTATCACGACAGCTGGCTTGAGAAAAGTGACCTCCAGTGACCGCGGCCAGCGCCGCATTTATAACCGCCGCTCGCGAAGCTGTCGAGTTACCGCCGAGCGTCGTTCTCTTATGGATTTTCGATACTTTTTCTCGCGTTTTTCGTGCTCGATTCCCGGCGGTGCACGCTTCGCATCACCGACCTATGGCGCCATTATTATTGCGTTACTTACTTTTATAGCCACGTCGCGTTCGTTCCGGTTTTCACTCGGCCGTGCGCAGCGGCGCAGAGGAAGTGTTGTCGTGTTATCACCGTCCGAGACCAGTCGTATACTGTCATGGAAAAATATGACTGAACTGCGTGCAAAAACAGATAAACCTAAGACCGATGTCACACCTGCGATTTTATCGCGCGATTTTGTTGCGCAACTTTATCACCCTGCCACTTTGTCGCATAAACAAGAATTGACCAATCAGCGTTCACCGCATTTTCGCGACAAAATTGCACAGAATAGAGCGCTGCTCTAATCGGCAAAGGAGTTGAGCGACTGTTGAGAAGTTGCGCGACACGCCACGTAACACTTGCGATTTTGTCGCGCGATAAAGTTGCGCGACCAAATCGCGCGATAAAATTGCAGGTGTGACATCGGTCTTAGTCTTTAGCGCAAAAAACAAGAAGCTCAGTAATCGCAGAGGAAAGGAAGAGTATTTGTATGGCGCCATTTATACTACGCATAGTCTCAAAGCGCTCAGACATGGATCACACAGTTCTACCTGCAGATTACACCACACCTGCTTTTCCTTTGTAAGCGTTCACCAGATGGCGCCACTCGTAACTGAGGTAGCAGACATCCAATTGCAGCTTACTACTCATTTATGGACCCCGAAGGGATGAAAGGCTGAATTGGCCTGGTTGGTTGACCTACAGCGGACGGTTTACCCACATAAATGGTCACCCGTCAGCTACAGGTCGAGTGCAGGACAGGGAAAGTTCGCCGGCCAAAGACCGACGTTCTACCGCAGTGCCACGCAACCAGAGGGACCGCGCAACGGGCTGTGTCAGTTGAAACCTTGACAAGTGCTGCACAAATATACGAGAAATTCCATTTGAAACTGTTTGCAGTAAGTTAGCGACCGTGAAGGTCACTCAAGGTCTGGGAATTGCTGCCATATATGACTTCGTAATTCCTATTAGTGTTCTGTAGTAACAACGGCTCTATCGTGCACCATTGTGTGCGTGGTGGCTCAGCGGTAGGGCGTTGGACTTGCGATTTACAGGTCGCAGGTTCAATTCCCGGCCGGTGGCTTTCACGTAACATAGGTCAACTCAGCCTTACATCCCTCTGGGGTCACTAAATCGAGTACCTGCTTCGGCTGGGGGTAAATGCGGGATTCTCACCTCTGTCGGGTGGCAGGGAACACTGTGTTATCCCATATGGCATGTGAGTTTCCCCGTAGCGGTGAAGAGCTAAGTTGATGCTAAGCTGCTATACACTGTTTACTTTTACTTAATTACCATTTCCGACGCAGCACCACATTTACAGTGTATGTGACTGCCTGTTGTGACCTTGAGAAGTCCAGTTTTGATAAGACAGTTGACCTACAAGCAACTCGCGCTTTCCTATTCATGCGTCTACATAATTATCGTAGGTAACGTGCTATGTTTCCTTAAATATTCTTTAATTGTAATTCACCAATAAAGGTAGCAGTATAAAAAGAAAAACTCTACTACTTAATTAAACTTAAATAACAATGTTGCCAGTTCTTTCTTGAAGTTAGAAAGGCTTGAGACAGCAAATGCTACCTTCAAGGTCACTGAAGGTCACTTGTATTGGTGCCATTCGATAGGCCACATACGATTACCTAGTATTCTTGCATTGCAACTGTGTCTCTTATTTGCACCGTTTCCTAGATATTCAGTTATTTCCCCAAAATGTAGAGAGGTCACATGACACCGAACACAGCCATTTTGGGGATAGTTGATCGATCAGCACACCAAATTTGAAGTGCCTAGCTTCACTTTTGTCACAGATATAGATATAATTATGGCTCAATTTTCAAAAATATGGGTCACGTGACTCTGACCAGGCCCATTAGTTGGTAGTTTGTCATCTCAAGGCTAACACTTGATATAGCCTAACTGTATACAACATTTGACGACTAGTCGTTCCAGAGGTATGATTGGGCTCCAAAAATTTTTAATGTGTCACGCGACCTGACTGACACTGTGTCATCAGTGGCGACGTCTAGCGTCTCATACATACATTAGACGTACGCTACAGTACATCGTTTTGCGTGACGTCATCACGTCGTTATGACGTGATTATTATTTTAGTTTTGTGAAGATTGGCAAAATTTAGAGAGAGAGAATAAAACAGCATCATAATCTCATTGTAAAAACTTCACAGTTTAAAACGGTTTGTAAAGATGACAACTGGCTACGTCACACAACTAAAACAGCAAAAATGAAAAGGTCTGCTCGGTGGAACTGTGGTGCTGTTTAGCTACTTTAATTTGTTTCACGTGTTTATTTACACGAAATGCGCTTAGTTGTGGCTGTCTGTTGTACAGATGCAAATACTCACAAACCGGGCGATTCGCCTATCATTGGTCACGTCACCCGGGCTGACGTCGACTTCGAACCAAAAGAAGTCGGTGAGTGGTGTGCAGTTTGCCGTAAATTGTTCTGCAGAAAACACTTTTCTCGAGTAAAACGACATATTACTGTGTTGGATAAATGTAAAAGGTAAAGGCTTCCCACACTCGTTACCGAGCGTTGGACCCGGAGCTGATCCCGGTGTACAGGCAGTCAGCCCGCAGGTGACTATAAGTCATCCACCCGGCGGTAGGCTGCCATTACTTTCCTCCAGGCCTGCGGTTACCTTCCCAGCCGCACAGCATCACCGTTCCTTGGCCGGTTATACTGCTTGGTGACATAGGCACATAGGCATATAGGTGTGAACAACTTGCCCAAGGTTGTTACGCATCTTTTGCCCCGAGTAGGATTTGAGCCCACGACCTGTTGATCGCAAGTCCAACGCTCTACCGTTGCGCCACCGCGCCACCCAGTCGTGGATGAACAAACTCTTGAAAACCCAAAGCGACTGCTTGTTTAGTAGTCAGTTGAGAGTGGTGTTTGAAGCTGCGTCACACTACACGGTCCGCCGTTCTCTCATAACAGACTGGCGCATGTCGCAGTGGTCTGACTGCGGTGTGAGAGGACCCAGGTTCGAATCTCACCGCCGGCAGTTGTGTTCATCACGACAGCCACTGCGATATACAGCCTTGGGCACGGGCTGCACACCCTTACCGCAGTGCCTAGGTCGACTCAGCCTTCCACCCTCTGTGGGACGGTAAAATGAGTACCAGCTTTCGTGCCGAGTAATAATAATAAGTGGCGATGGTGGATGCAGGTGGTAGCAGCCTTTCCGGCGGACTCACAGTCACATGCCAAGTTGGTTGTTTCGGTCTGAGGGTTGGCGGCCATCCGGAGCTTAGTCTGCATTTATCAAATGAACCGGGGTAACTCTTGCAGCGGCTTGCCTTGATGATAGCAGCATATAAATTATCGAGGTTATTATTATTATTATTATTATTATTATTATTATTATTATTATTATTATTTCCAATTTTCAACGGCAACCAATCAATCAGACACTTACGAAATGGTGCTTTTCCGCGTGGTCTTCCCGTTTTCCGGTGGAACTTTGTTGGCATCCAGTCAATACGATGAAAGTGATTTAGTCGCCTCCATTAGCTGTCCCTGTCTTGTGATGAATTACGTCTGTTGTTGTAGAGCACGCAAGTTTTCTCTGACATCATTGTTTGTAACACGTTTTTTAAATAAAAATCCCACATTATTCTTTGCCAGTTCCCGTCCACTTTCGGCCCGTCTCGGTCGGTACCGTGCGAAACCAAAAGTTTACTTAGGTCTACATTACAGTAAACTGCTAAACAAGCGGTCACCAAGTGCCAAACGTGGCGCTCAATGATAATGTTAATTGAACGAAAAACGGTAGTATACAAAAATAGAACAGAGACAAGAAAATGAGCAGAGTTTACTAGCATTTGCTAGCTTTGCTCTAACTCGCTTTGCACCGGATGAGCGCGAACCGTAGATAAAACGTTAACAACTTACACGTTTATAAACTTCACTAATTTACCACCAGCATCGTGCATGCATGTGCGTTGTGAGTACAGCAGACGGGAACCCGGTACGAGTGTTCCGCAGTAGTGAGGCACGGAACGGCACATTTACGTCGCCCAACTATCCGGACCGATACCCGCAGGATGCCAATATCCGCTACGTCTTTCAGGGTCGCGACAACGAACGTGTACAGATTATATTCGTTGACATCGACCTTCACTACGCGCCGGAAGAAGCCAGCTTCGCCGTGGCGTTAGTATACGACGCGGCGGCTGTCGCTTGGTTACGAAGTAACTAGCCGTATAATAGAACAAAAACTAGGCTTAAACATTTTCATTTCGACGAAACTGATACCAGAATTACTGATAATAGATAGGATGAAATGACGTCACAGTAATCTACGATCTCTATGTTGTCGGGCAAGTTGTCGTACTTTGAGAGGCTAATTGGTGAAGATTTGTCATCGATAGGTTTAAGTGAAGCGTACAGTGCTAGCGCCAACTCGGCCATCTGACTGTAAAGTCCCGTCCACACCAGCAACAATGTAGAAGCGACAAGCAACAAAGTTGCCAGTTGCTTCGACATTGTTGCTGGTGTGTCGTGTAAACCGGGCTTAAGTACTGCAAAATGCTTACGTTTCTTTGCCCTACAGGGTGGGCCAAAAAAGTGATACCTCTACTAATTAACATTGTACGAGAGGTATCACTTTTTTGGCCCACCCTGTACATCATGGCGGCCTGTCCAGCTGGCGTAGATAAAATAAAGAAATTACGTCGCTTACGCCACTTAGTTCTTAATTACCGACAAAAGTAAAATTTGTACTAACACTTGAAAAGCACATTCGTTTATGCACAAAACGGTGTAGCATTTGCAGTGATAGGTTTACCGGATCCCATGTAGTGATTGTAACGTAATCCAATTATTGCTAAAAAATACACTTTGCCAAACGTTTAGTACATTTGTTGACATTTAGTGAATTTTGCGTTAATGCGGGCATTGTTTACGTGATCTTAAATTGACGCCAAATAACACCGTGTGTGTGTGTGTGTGTGTGAAAATAACATCTTATTATTGTTAGATTATCGCTAACTGATGATATTCAGCTAGCAGCCTTGCACACACGTGTTCACAGAACGTCATGAAGACGGCATCACGTTGTAGTAATGTTGAAAGTTGAAACTGTCATCAAACTACTACTGCGTAGTACTTTGTAACGAAAATGTAGTAATAGTAATGGTTTGTGTAGCGCCAATACGTCGTATAACTTCAGAGGCGCTGGGGCAAGGCGGCGTGTTAACGTTGTTCGTATAAAATGGCGTTCAGAATGTAACTAACCATTGGCGTCGCAAGCTATGGGGCACTGGGGCACGTGCCCCCCTCGACTTACAAAAATTTATTTTTTTTCAGTGCACTTTGACCTATGCAAAGTCTGACAGCGACTATGTGTCGACAGTTGCCTCCTGTAAAATCCCAGCACCTTTTGCATGGCCACACTGGCACTAAATCCTGTCGACGCCACTGTAAACTGGCCATGGGTGTCCAGGACTGGCAGTTGTGAAGAAGTGGACTCGGTCGCCGTCAGCGTCCCCCTGGCGAACGGTCCACGAATCATCGGCATCTTCTGCGGCAGCAAGCGGCCGCCCAAGCTCATGAGCAATGACGTCAACCTTGACGTCACGTTCGTCAGTCATGCCACGTCGTTAGCATCATCAGCCAAGGGCTTCACGGCCATCTATAACTTCGTCACCGGTCAGTGATCTCTCCGTTGAACTTGAAACTAGGGCTGTGTTCAGTCCTATTAGCGCTTTCTGCCGTTAGTCCGAAAGCTCTTAGCTCGCAAAATAAGCAGAAACATGTTCCCTCTTACTTGACTTGCGAAGAACTACTCGTAGAGCACGCGCAGTTGATTCTGTGGTAAACAAGTATGTTCAGTTGTACAATGTAATTTATTTATTGTCAATTATGCTACGTACATGTATGTTGTATAAGAACAGTAAAAGTACGCTTACGGGTAGTTGAAGTATTTGTTTACGAGACTTTTACTGATGAGGTCATAGAATGTTTATTATGTAAGCGCTTCTTTGCTACTTTCCGTTAAGTGACATCTGAGCTAATAGCCTTTCTAAGCAGTTTTCGAACGCGCTCGCGGACTTAACGCAGCCTTGATTTAAATTACGATTGACGTACATGGTTAGCCCCGTTAACACACATCCATTCTGCATTTATTGTTAAGAGGCTACTATTTTGCACTAGACATTGATCAATAAAAAAGCAAGATATGCGCATCACATTTGACCAAACATACTCACGCTTTTTAATTCAATTAGTTCATTACAAATTTGTCAGGTAAATTTACTTCGTGGATTTAACTTGACGAAAACGAAATGCAATTTAAATCCATTGTGACTAAAATATCCGTACAGTGAGCGACGTAAAGTTGCACCAATAATTTTAAGGCTCTTGGACTTGGTTAATTACTTGTCTTTCGATTTGTGTGGTGACTGGTCAGTCATACGTGCAATCTACACACAAAACGTCTAATCTAAAACAGGGAAACTCTTTACGCAAAATCTGCAACTCAGAAATGAACAAATGGAATAAAGTCGACATTGAGATAATTGCAACTGCCCACTGCACTTGTATTTATTGGTTGTTTACTGTAGTCTGCCCGAAAGAAGAATTATATGATCGTAGATTAAGAATCTGGCCTTCTTTTCCCGATCGTTCAAGCGAGATTGCCATGTCAACCGATTTTAGCGTCCAAATTGGCGAAATCGGCCTATTTACCTTTATTCGTCACCTTGGCATTCCTAAACAGAGTGGAATATCGCAATTCCGATTTTAACATGTTCATCTGTGTTGATCTGGCTACATGGTGTAAAAGTTGGTGAACTTCGGTCCAATAACTCCGGAGTTTAAGAGGGGCTAAGGCTTGCACCCCCTCATTTTTCTCAAAAAAACATTTGAGACAAATTATCTGAGGATCTGTTTGACCAATTTTCATCAAATTTTCACACAAATAGTAGGTATTCGATCGTAGATTGCAGATCTGACCTTCTTTTTCCGATCGTTCAAGTGAGATTGCCATGACAACCGATTTTAGCGTCCAAATTGGCGAAATCAACCTGTTCTATTCACCTTTATTCGTCGCCATGGTATTCCGAAACGGATTGTAATATCGCAGTTATGATTCAAATAGTTCATTTGCGATGATCTCGCTACATCGTGCATAAATTTGGCAACCAGTAACCCCGGAGTTTAAGAGTCGTTGGCCTGCACCCGTTCATTTTTTTAAATAAATCATTTGAGACAAATTATCTCAGGATCTACTGGAGCGATTTTCACCAGATTTTTACCGAATGGTAGATATTTGATCTCAGATTAATGATCTGACCTGTTTTCGATCGCTCAAGGGACGTTGCCATGGCAACCAATTTTACCGTCAAAATTGGCGAAATCGGCCTATTCGACTTTATTCGTCGCCCTGGCATTCGGAAATGGATGGCCATGTCGCACTTCTGATTTTAAAAGGTTTATTTACGATGATCTGGCCACATCGTATAAACATTTGATGAACTTCGATCCCGTAAGTTTAAGAGGGTGAAAGTACGCCCCCTCGTCGATTAGCAGTTTGGCTACCTTCGCTTGGCGGCGCCACTGCTAGACCTTGCGGGGATCAGTACTGAGTTTTCTGGGGCGATCACTACTCAGTTTTGTTTCACCTATACGCTAGTCGGCGTCACTGCTATGCCGCGCGGGCTACACGCTAGGCCCTGTCACGCATTTATATTCATATTGTTGTCTAATTAATTATTAACTACCGGTGCCAGTAACAATAATCAATCATTGTCTTTATTTAACAGGTGCCATTGTTAATTATTACTAAAAATTACAACAGTTTAATTTAACAAAACCCGCTGAAAAGGTTTCCAGCCTATATTACCCCGTTACACAGATCAGCAGTAAGCAGTAAGCAGTAATGCGGTTGTGCAAAACCGCTGCAGTAAATGTAACGTTGAAATTCAGAGTTCACAATGCTGTTATGTAAATTAACCTGTATAATATTTCAAGTGCTCATTTTCTAACAACAAAGCTGGTTTTCAAGGCATTCAATAGTATTTATGGAAAGATAAGTTTTATATATAATGATTGTAACTAGAAGAAGCCAGCACTCACAAGAGTGCAGTGACCCACGCCGGCACTGTGTGACCTTGACCTGTGACCTTTGGACGCGGAATAAATGGGTTTCCAGGACTTATGGTGAAACATTTCTTTGTCACGTTTGGTGATCCTAGCTGCATCGGTTTTTGAGACATCGTTCGGATAAACGGCGGCGTGAGTATTGGTGGAACAGGTTTTATGAGCAGCATTGAGTACAGTAATTAAGTCAATTAGTAGCGTGTGAAATCTGCGACTAGGCGAGCATGGCGTGTGGCACGGGTGAAGCGTGATAAAAGCGTGCAAGGACGTAGAAATGTCAGGTCGACTGAAAATACAGCAGAACAAGAATGTGATGGACCCGATTAAACACGGTGGAAAATGAAGGCCGCAATCGCGAAAAAAAGGTGGGATTGATCATGCCCATCCATATACACTGTGTCTCAAAAATACACTTGACTTTTGATCATAACTACGGCAAATGTAGACCGATTTGCAGCATTCTTTCACTATCGGTTACCAAGGAAACTCTCTATATAACTATTGCAGGGCCTTCCACCTCACCTTAGCTGTGTTGCTACACTACCTTGTGAAACTTGAAAATCACGGTTGCTGCCGATTTTAATGGCGTATTGCATGTGAAACCTCAGAATTCATATTGTGAGATATGAGGCCACCTTAACAGCTCGGGTCTGAATCCTATGACTATAAAATCTGGAAAACAATGCAGCATTTTTCAGAAAAGGATCCGTGATGTCAGCGAATTGAAGCAGTAGATGAGATGATTGACGTGTAATTGGCTGCAGCAGACAGACATTAATGATGAAGCTCGCACCAGTGAATGACGTAAACATCTGCGAGCTTGTATTTGTATCAGAAACGGACGTTTTCAACGCTTGCTTTAACTTTTGGATTTTTTATCAGGTAGGTGGAATGCAATAGGTATGGGTTACAAACACTACTGTCACCTTCTGACCGTAGTGAACTCGTTTGTTGCATAAACTACATGGAGTTTGTCATCAAGTCTTATTCCGAACGTTCTTGTGTTACGGTATATGCATTCTGTGATTCATGTGTTAGACATTAATGAAGACCAGTAAATCATCGCTATGATATTTTTGTAGCATTTATCATCTAAATATTGTTACGTTTTGTTAAGGTTCTAGTAAAATTGATTAATTTTGATGGTATAAGTAAAAGTTCAGCCTTTATTTTATCTTTTTGAATTTCGCAAGGTAGTGTAGCAATATAGTTAAGGTGAGGTCAAAGGCTCTACAATAGTTACATAGAGAGTTTGCTTGGAAATCTGACAGTGACAGAATTGTGAAAATTGGTCTACATTTGCCGAAGTTATGATCAGAAGTCAGATGTGTTGTTTTTTTGAGACACAGTGTATTTAGGCTACCTGTCCTGAAAATTTGGTGAGGATCGGTCGAGTACATTCTGAGGTAATTGGTCCTAGACACAAAGAAACCTGTTATAATTTGTCAACGTTAGACGAGCGTGAGATTCAATGGATAAACACTGTTAGATATCTGGGTGTATATCTTGTATCATCCAAAACATTTAGATGTGCGATTGACAATGCAAAGAAATCGTTTTACCGATCGTTTAACTCGGCTTCTGAACACGTCATGGTAAAGCTGCTGAAAACCAAACGTGTACCAGTATTATTATATGGCCTGGAAGTTTGTTCACCCACCAAAGCCCGGATAAGGTCGATGGACTATGCCATTTCTTCATGCTACAGGAAAATTTTTAATGTTAAATCAAACGAAAATGTACGGCTTTGTATGGACATGTTTAACAGTGTCGCTGTTGATACGATGTTGATG